>OJMK01001239.1_pt1 | contig 21409 bp, 20 predicted proteins | sample 1597201 | NCBI WGS metagenome assembly OJMK01 (sample SAMEA2452125, study PRJEB22498) | human gut metagenome | reverse complement strand
ACGTATCCCCCGAGCCCGATCTCCAGCAAATCCCACAACCGAGAACTATCGGACAACAACGTCGATTCCATGAACATCCCCGACAAAATCACCAACGCGAACGCCAACATCACGATAGGACGCCAAGACCTCTGCAACCAATTTCCCCGGGCTTCTTCCCCCACCGCCGCCGACTGTTCCCGCACCAGCTCACTCTTGTAACGATACACCAAAGATTGAATCTCTTCCTGAATCTTCTGCTTTTCTTTCGAAGAAACCGACAACCGGTTCACGATGTCACCGATCTCCCTAATCACGTTCTGTAATACACCCATAATCTTTTATTTTTAAATTTGATATACCAAAAGTACACCCCAGAACGCCCGTTACCAACCATAATATCCGAACACACTCATTTATCATCCGAATGACAGGAAAATTCATCCGAACAGACTTTTTTCTCCACATGCAATTATCTATACCCGCAAAAAACTTAAATGACAAAGCTACCGTGATACATAGGAAAACAAAAAAAGGTATGACAAAAGCCTTAACACTCTCGTCACACCCTTATTATCGAATACTTTATCTCTACAATTTTATCCGAAGAAACACCTCAAGTTTTAGTCACTCTCTTTACATTCTAGATAACTCCACATCACCTTGCACCTGAAGAAGCACATCCCGCAACAACGGCAAATCATCATGTATCGTTTGAAAAACAATTTCCGCATCTATCTCGAAATAATGATGAACAATGATGTCTCGCATCGCTTATCACACATAAATACCCTCCTTCTCTATTCGTTCTCGCAAAAAAGCGTTCATGTGATCCCGTAAACGCACAATATCAACCCGGCATCCGAACAATTGTTCCAAAGTATTTTTCAAGCTTCCAAGACGAAACAATCCCATTGGGGGACACTCTACATACACATCCACGTCACTCTCCTCTGTTTGCTCTCCCCGTGCAACAGAACCGAAAATCCCGATACGGGATATTGCATAATGTCCCGCTTCCTTGTTTTTAAACTCCTTCAACAACTCTATGTACTCTTTTGTGGATTTCATACACGTGTTCCTTTCTTGATTATTACCAACAAAAATAAAAAAATAAACCGACAATACAAAGCGTAATGGGGATAAGGTCACCCCACAAGAATGATTAACAAATTTCCTTTCCCTTACATCTCCTTATCCTCTCGCCCCTTTTTCACCCGTCCTAAATCCCAGAAATTAAAACACCCGAAGACCGCCGCTCGGTAAGGTGGACTGACTGGAAGCACGCTCTTGCCGATACAGATCGCTTTCCCGATAAAGCCATCCACTTCGCAAAGGTTCACGATATAACTCCGGTGTACCCGCCGGAACATATCCACGGGCAAAAAAGGCTCCAACATCAAAAGAGGGTAAGCAATCGACAACCGGGGCTTATCCCGACGGTGAATATAACAATAACATCCCGAAGCCTCCACGTACAATATCTCCGAGTAAAAACACCTTTCCCTACGTTCCCCCTGACGCACAAAAAAACAGTCTCGCATGAGACCTTTTGTCTGATCATTCGTTTCTTTCATAACGATTATTTTTATATCCCGCAAGATGACCTTTCAACAAAAATGCCTCACGACAAAACTGTCCGAAAACAAAAAAGGTATAACGAAAGCGTAAAACCACTTTCGTTATACCCTTTTTAAGAATAATACTATCTCTATCGTCTTTTCAAACCAGATTATTTAATAACCGGATCCCAATAGGTATCCGGATACGTAGGATCAAAAATTTCATTTGCCCACATCACTGTTACCAAATTTTCTGTTTCCGAAAGATTAATGATATTATGAGTGTAACCCGGAAGCATATGTACTGCCTGAATTTTATCCCCCGAGACCTCGAACTCGAGCACATCGTCAGTTCCCTCCTTACGTTCTTGGATCAGCCCATGTCCTGCAACAACAATGAAAAACTCCCACTTGGAATGATGCCAATGCTGCCCTTTCGTTATTCCCGGCTTGGAAATATTGACACTAACTTGACCACACTTTGCAGTATGTAAAAGCTCCGTGAAAGACCCGCGGGCATCAATATTCATTTTAAGCGGAAAAACCACTTTAGATTCCGGCAAATAGCTTAGAAATGTCGAGTATAATTTCTTTGCAAAAGAACCGGCAGGAATCTCCGGCACCATCAATGTCAAAGGTTGATCGGCAAATTCATGCAACCTATCTACAATCTCACCGAGAGTCACCTTATGAGTAATAGGGCAGTAACAATAAGTTCCCGTAACAGAAGGCACCACATCCAAGCCGTTAAACTCGCAACGATGCACCTTCCCTTTCAAGGCAGAAATCATCTCCGCCACAAGATCATCAATATAAAGTAATTCCAGTTCAACCGTTGGGTCATTCACCTGAATGGGCAGATCATTCGCGATATTATTACAAAATGTCGCTACAGCGGAATTGTAGTTCGGACGACACCACTTTCCAAACAAATTGGGGAAACGATAGACCAACACTTCAGCCCCCGTATCTGTTGCATAATCAAGAAACAAATCTTCTCCAGCCTTTTTCGAACGTCCGTACTCGGAATCACCAAAACGTCCGGTCAATGAAGCCTGTTGGGAAGACGAAAGCATCACCGGACACACGTTCCCATGCCTTTTGAGAGAATCAAGCAACGTGGAAGCAAAACCGAAATTCCCTTCCATAAACTCTTCTTGATTTCGCGGACGATTAACTCCCGCCAAATTAAAGACAAAGTCACACACCTTGCACCACTCGTCCAACTCCTCCGAAGTAGAATCTACATCATATTCAAAAACTTCGTCAACAACAAGATCTCCCCAACAACGAGATTTCCCGTCCTTGATATTTCTTAATTCGGCACAAAGATTCTTACCCACGAATCCTTTTGCACCTGTAACAAGTATTTTCATGCTAAAACTTTCTCCAAACCATCTTGTTAACAATACCGGTATAAGACTGAATGATTTTCACTACTTTCGTGGAAACATTCTCGTCCACGTAATTTGGAACAGGAATACCATGGTCACCGTTTTCGTTCATATCAACAGCACATTCTACAGCCTGTAACAAAGAAGCGGAATCAATCCCGGCGATAAAAAAACAAGCTTTGTCTATAGCCTCCGGACGCTCGGTAGAAGTTCGAATACAAACTGCCGGAAACGGGTGTCCCACTGAAATAAAGAAAGAACTTTCCTCTGGCAATGTCCCACTATCAGAAACGACTGCATAAGCATTCATTTGCAAACAATTATAATCGTGGAATCCCAAGGGTTCATGCCGAATCACACGACGATCAAGTTGAAAACCGGAAACTTCCAACCGTTTACGACTCCTTGGGTGACAACTATAAAGAATTGGCATATCGTATTTTTCTGCCATCATGTTTATAGCCGTGAAAAGAGAAAGAAAATTTTTCTCTGTGTCAATATTTTCTTCACGGTGAGCCGAGAGAAGGATATACCTCCCTTTCTCCAATCCGAGACGTTCATGAATATCGGAAGCCTCTATTTCTGCCAAATTCTGATGCAACACCTCCGCCATCGGAGAACCCGTCACGTAAGTACGCTCCTTGGGCAGCCCACATTCCGCAAGATACCTGCGAGCATGTTCACTATAAGCCATGTTAACATCGGAAATAATATCAACAATCCGGCGATTTGTCTCTTCCGGCAAGCATTCATCCTTGCAACGATTACCCGCTTCCATGTGAAAAATCGGAATATGCAAACGTTTCGCACTAATCACACTAAGACAAGAATTTGTATCCCCAAGCACGAGAACCGCATCCGGCTGGGTCGCCACCATCAACTTGTAACTTTTGTCGATAATATTACCCATTGTCTCTCCCAAATCCGCCCCCACAGCATCCATATACACGTCAGGATCGGCCAATTTCAAATCTTTGAAAAAAATTCCGTTAAGATTGTAATCATAATTCTGCCCGGTATGAGCCAGCAAACAATCAAAATACAGCCTGCACTTATTAATCACGGCAGCAAGACGAATAATTTCCGGTCTTGTTCCCACGATGATAAGTAACTTCAATTTACCGTTATTCTTAAATTCTGCCATATCATTTCTTTTTTGCTAGTTCTTCTTGAATATACTCTAATGCAGCAATTTTCACTTTAGTTTCTTCCAAGCTCAACCGATAGGCGTTATCGGAATTAAATTCCTCGATCGTAACGTGCTCAACATCTCCCTCTGTAAAAAACTTGTCGTAATTCAAATCCCGGTTATCCGCCGGAACTCGATAAAAATTCCCCATGTCCACCGCCTTGGCACATTCTTCCTTTGTGAGAAGCGTCTCGTACATTTTCTCCCCGTGGCGAATACCAATTACCTTAATATCCTCTTTCTTCCCTCCGAAAAGCTCACAAACAGCCTCCGCTTGAACCTGTACCGTACAAGCCGGTGCTTTCTGCACGAGAATATCACCATTAGCTCCATGCTCAAAAGCAAAAAGAACAAGATCAACCGCTTCATCCAGACTCATGATAAAACGAGTCATCGATGGCTCCGTGAGAGTAATGGGAAGGCCCGCTCGAATTTGTTCGATCCAAAGAGGGATAACGGAACCCCGGGAACACATCACGTTACCGTAACGCGTACAACAAATTTTTGTTTTATCAGGATTACACAAGCGACTTTTGGCTACAGCCACCTTTTCCTCGATGGCTTTGGTGATCCCCATTGCATTTATCGGGTATGCGGCTTTATCCGTGGAAAGACAGATAACGCTCTTCACCCCACTCTCGATTGCCGCAGTCAACACGTTATCCGTACCGACCACGTTCGTACGAACAGCTTCCATCGGGAAAAACTCACATGAAGGAACCTGCTTCAAGGCCGCCGCATGGAAAATATAATCTGTACCCGGCATTGCAGCGCGCACGCTCTCCAACGAGCGAACATCTCCAATATAAAATTTAATTTTATGCGCTACCTCTGGAAACTTTGCCTGGTATTCGTGCCTCATATCATCCTGTTTCTTTTCATCCCGGGAGAAAATACGAATCTCTCCAATATCAGTACGAAGGAATCTCTTCAACACGGCATTACCAAAACTACCGGTACCTCCGGTAATCAATAAGGTTTTTCCATTAAAAATACTCATATTATATTCTTTATTACATCAACATACTTTTGGGTCCCAACCTCACGAGTAAACTTCTGAAGAATCAACTTCCGACCATTCTTCCCCATTATGTCACATTTTTCTCGATTTGCTGCCAACATCTTTATCTTTTCCACGAAACCTTTCACATCACCAGCTTTAGCACAAACACCACAATCATTTTGCTCCAAAATTGAAGTTAATTCCCCTTCATCGAAACTTGCTAAAATTGCACTCCCTGCAGAAAGTATACTCATAGTTTTACTTGGCATTGCACTCCCTCCTAATCCTGGTTTACAAGAAACGATGCAAATATTTCCGAGTCCATACACATAAGAAACTCTTTCCATCGGCTGTAATGGAAAAAATTTCACATTATCAATACCGTAGTCTTTTACTTTCTTAACGAATTGCTCTTTCAAGCCCCCAGAACCAAAAATGATGAACTCAATATTTTTATTCTCAACCAATTCTTTTGCAGAATCTATTATCACATCAATATTTTGAGCATTACCCAAATTACCCGCATATACCACATTAAATTTCTCTCTATTTAATCCTAACTCCTCGTATAAAGGATTATTCTCTCTAGCAATCGGGACTACAGCTTTTTCGTCAATCCAATTATAGATCACCTCAATCTTTTCTTCCGGAACTCCTTTCGCCATGATATTTTTTTTAAAATCTTCCGAGATCACAATAATCTTATCTGCATTCCGATAGGTAAAGTTTTCTATCATCCGTCCAATTTTCCATAAAAATGATCCCTTTTTAGTCATACCAGTCCCCACCAAAGAATCTGGAAATATATCTTGAAGGTTATAAACAAAAGGTATTTTCCGACATTTCTTAATTAAAGCCGCCATCGCACCTTGTATCGGAGGTGTACTAGAAATAAACATGATATTACATGAACGAGCATCTTTGGCAAAAATCCCAAAACAACACAATTTAATACAATTAAGCACATAACGAAAAGCTCTTTTAATCGAATTACTCCCCTCTCGCATCAAAGCAAACCGGTGGACAATCATTTTATCATCAAAAAGTTTCTCAAGTTTACGTTTCTTATATTCTTGGCGAATTTCATCGCTTACGCCACGTGTTGGTATGGGAGTATAAACTACCATATTAAAGCCAGCATCTGCAAACGCTTGATTACGATTAACTGACAAATAGGAACTAGCAGCTCTTTCCGGAATAAAATAAGCTGCAAGAAATAGTATTTTCATTTATTTAACAACTTCTATAGAAAAATACTATAATCGGTATCATTCAATCCCGCCAACGTGACCATTCTCCCCAAGTGCATTTCTTGTGCTTGTTTATAAATTTCATTAGCAAAATTTATATCGATAAAAGATAAGCCCACAGAATTAAAATAAATTATTTCTTCATCATTTTCACGCCCTAATTTAGAACCTTGAATAATTTCATTTAAATTAGCATATATATCATCATCTGTTAACAAACCTTCTTTGTACATTCGGGAAATTGTCTGCGTTCTATGCTTTGAAGCTTCCCAATCATCACAAACTATTTTTGAAGCTTTTTGTGCAACTGCATATTCATCTTCCCAACCACCAACATGAATATATAAACATCCTTTATTTATAGCATTAGCCTTTAACAATGGAGCCTGAGCACTAATAGCTGTTACTATAATATCCGTATCCTCAACCGCTTTTGAATAATCACCTTCACAGTCTATAAATGAAACATCTTTCATACACCGAGATAATTCATTTACAAAATCAATTTCTGTAGAATGTTTACGGGAAGCGACTCTGCAAGTATTAATTGTTGGAAATAAATGTTTCAGTAAAACACAATGCATTCGAGCCTCTTCTCCCGCTCCAATAAATCCGACTTTTTTAACTTTTGATGGAGCCAAATATTTAGCCGCAACACACCCGACTGCAGCCGTTCTAATTTTTGTACACAAAGTTCCATCAATTAAGGCAATAGGGAACCCCGTTTTAATTTCAGAAAGTAACATTACCCCTGTAACGTTAGGTTCACCCACAGCCGCATTCGTTGGAAAAACAGACACCCACTTCAGTCCTGATACAGCTTCAGAAAATAACGTAGCTGGCATACAGTTAATCCTGTTCTGCGTTGAATTATCAAATATCTGCGATATTTTATCAGGAAGCAAAACATCCCCGTTAATATATTTTTTAAAGGCATCTATAACAATATCAAAAATCATATCTGTCCGATTCTTAAATATTGTTTCGACATCTTCTAATGTAATTACTTTTAATGTTATTGGTTTCATAAACAAACCTATTAATATTATTTATAAATGAAAAATCAAATTTTAAGGTTCTCTATATTAATCATCCGATTTACCATATTGTTTCCATCCGTATCTATTACTTTCAGTAATTGATGTACTTGATTTATCGTCGCTTTAAATTCATCTATTGTATCAAAAACAAAATGAAAAAATGCAAATACTTGAGAAACAGTTCCCGTCGCAATGATTGAATCACCAATACTTTTGGCTATAGGAAGCTCAATAACATTTTCTAATAACATTAATTTTTCAAATCCTTCGATCATTTCTATTTTACCCTCTTTTAAATGAAGAGCATAAATTCCATAAAATTTTTTGGCAGGGATTTTTTTCTTTATCAAAGAACCGAAACCATGAATTAAACTTTTACCGGTTAAAGAATAATAAATATCAGCAGCAACCTGATTTATTTGATAAAAATAATTTACAGGATAGATAGAAACAGATCCCCCGTACCGATATCCAGCTTCATTAAAATAATAATTTGTTCCATCAAAAAATACTTCCATCCACATTGAGCCTTCTTTTATTTGAATATGATTAAACATTTCTTGAAGTTTATGCTCATATTTTTGGCGGAATTCATCTTTACATTTACTCTCAAACACGAAAGCACCTGCAACATAGCTCCCTTGTTTTTCGTATTTTACAGGATATTTATCTTCAATCCCCGAAAAATACATTTTACCATTACTAAAAGTATAAAAAACAACGATCCCATCATTCTTCACAAATTTCTCTACAAGAACATTTCCTGAAGCGGAAGTTTTTTTTGCGATTTCGTACCCTGCCAATAATTCATCTTGATTCCGGCATACTGAAAAACCAGAACTTCCACACCCGTCAGCAGGCTTTGTTATCACGGGATAATCTAAATTACCTCCTTTAGATTCAATTTCATCGTATGCTATTTTGTATTGCGGAACAACAGGTAAACCATGTGCCATACAAATTTCCTTGAAATATTTTTTATTTTGTAAAAATTCCCATTGAGACTTTGTACAATAGCATGGCATATTCAATTCGTTCAAATATTCGCATGCAGAAGCAATTACTGGCTCACTCCCCCCCATATACACACCATCAATTTTTTTCTCTAATATGAGGCATTTCATTCCATGCGAATCCGTGGAATCAACATCGTAACATTCATCAGCAATCTCAAAAATCCCTGCATTCCGATTATTACCCGTTGCGATAAGCACTATCTCATTTTCTTTTGCAAAATCAGAAATTGCATCTTTCCACATGCTACCACCAAGGAGTAAAAGACGTTTACCCTTCAAATTTTCCATATTATATCAGATTTAAAAACTTTAATTTTACCGGACATTTATAGTAACACCATTTATTTCACATCTAGAGATAGCCTCTGATACATCTTTTCCTTGAGCTATCACAAAGCCAACTCGATCTAAACTACTATGTATTTCCGATACCATATCCCCAACTTTTTTATTAAGAATAATTTCTTTTATTCCCTCTGTTTTTCGAGAACTTTCCACCCCTTCAATTGATTCTATCACTCCACAAGGAACTTTAAAAAAACGAATCGCACTTCCTTTTGAAAATTTTGGAATAATATCAGGTTCTATTCCAAGCGCAATATCAATAGTAGCTTTAACCATATCAATTCCTGTAGACAAAGGAACAAGATGCGTAGTGATACAATCTCCTCCCATTCTTGCACCAAGCTCTATCATTTTAGGTCCTTGCTTGGTCTGCATGACCTCCACATGAGCTGGTCCATTTTCAATTCCCACCGCCTTAATTGCACGTGATGTTAAATCTCGAATCTTTAACAAATCTTTTTCAGGTAAACGTGAGGGCTGAGAGTGTCCCATTTCAACAAAATAAGGAGCTCCTGTTGTTAATTTATCTGTTATTGCCAGTATATGAACTTTTCCCTTGTAAACAATCACCTCCACGCTAACTTCATTACCCCGCATATATTCTTCAACAATAACTTTACCCCCACGAGACTGGCTCTTACTGTATTGATATGCCTCATCCAATTTTTGAACTGTTTCCACGAGAATAACTCCCCGACTCCCTGCATTATCAGTTGGCTTTAACACACACGGACTTGTGATTCTTTTCCTTACAAAGTCCCAATCATTCTCCCTCTCTATAATATAGAACCAAGGAGATTCGACATCATGTTCTTTAAAAGCCTTTATCATTTCCCACTTATCCGTGGTTTTGACGGCAGTATCCATGGATATTCCAGGCAATCCTAACAAGGTCGTAGCTGCTGCAATAGAACGCATTGGCATATCTGTAGCCAACGTCATAATCCCATCTGGTCTAAAATCTTTTGCCACATCACAAATAGCCTCAACATCTATCGTACTTGCATTATAATACCTATCAGCATAAGGAATTCCTATCGCACTAGGATTATAGTCTGCAACTGCTACCACATGACCTAATTCTTTTGCTTTTTTTATTGCGGGCAATTGAAGAACTGATGCCCCAATAATTAATAGTTTACTCATTTTTGTTGAACAAAAATATGATCACGTTTGATAACTGAAATTACAGTTTGGAGCAATATCTTAACATCTAACCACAAACTCATATGCTCTACATAATAGGCGTCGTAAGCAAATTTTTCATCTTGTGTTATTGAATTCCGATAATATGCTTGGCTATATCCTGTAATTCCTGGACGAATACTCGCTCTTTTTTTTCTCACGTCATCAAGTTCATCCCATGTTTTTGTCGCTAATGTTGGTCGGGGTCCCACGAAACTCATATCCCCTAATAATACATTTAACAATTGGGGCAATTCATCCAAACTAGTTTTTCTTAAAATTTTCCCAATTCTCGTTACTCGAGGATCATCTTCCCCATTATAAGTAGACCCATCAGCATTCCTCAAATCAGGAGAATTAACGTACATTGAACGAAACTTAAACATTTTAAATGGCTTAGCTCTCTTACCAGCTCTTTTTGCATTATAAAAAACAGGTCCTTTATCCGTAAAATAAATGATAGGAGCTATCACGACAAAAACAAACAAAATAAAAGGTAAAAACAGTAGAGCTATTATAATATCAAAAAAACGCTTAAAAAAACATTTATACATAATTACTCATTAATAATCTCCATAAAATTTGAAAGCAAATATTCAACTTGCTCATCTGACAAACAAGTATGCAAGGGAAGAGTCACCTCATTCACAAACATATCGAACGCATTAGGATAATCTTTAATATCAAATCCTAGATTTTTATAAGCTGTCATCATTGGTAACGGTTTGTAATGCACGTTACAAGCAATACCCCGTTCCGCCATTCGACAGATTACTTCATTCCGAAATTCTATGTCTTTTCCTAACAAACGTACTAAATAAAGATGACCGCTAGAAGAATGATCTTCCCCATAATGATTGAGTACTTGCACGTCACATTCCTTCAAAACTTCATTATAACGTTCGATAATCCGTCTCCGCCGATACAACATTTCGGGATAACGCTTTAATTGTGCTAATCCTATACCAGCCATAATGTCTGTCATATTACACTTGTACGCCGGATAAACGATATCATATTCCCAAGCGCCTAATTTAGTCTTGGCGAGAGCATCCTTGTTTTGCCCATGCAAAGACAACAACTGGAATTGCTTATACAACCAATCATTATCAATTCCAGAAATATTTCTCCAAGTTAAAGCCCCACCCTCGGCCGTTGTCAAATTTTTCACCGCATGAAACGAGAAACTTGTAAAATCAGCAATATTCCCACACATTTCCCCATGCCATTTTGCCCCAAAAGCATGAGCGGCATCTGCTAACACGATCACTCGTCCAAAAGCTTTCTGTATCTCATTGTTGGGCAAAAACAAATGTTTTTTCTGTTCAACGGCAGCAAAAATTTTATCGTAATCACAAATTACACCTCCTAAATCCACGGGAATAATCACTTTTGTCTTCTCGGTTATTGCATCTGCCAATTTCGAATAATCCATTTCGAATGAATTAGGTGCAGTATCAACTAAAACAAGCTTTGCCCCAACGTGGCAAATTACACTTGCAGAAGCAGTATAAGTATACGCAGAAGTAATTACCTCATCTCCCGGACCAATTCCCAATACACGTAATATCAACTCCATACAGGCTGTAGCAGAATTCAAACAAACTACCTTATCCGTTCCACAACACATCGCTAAAAGATGTTCAAATTCTTTAGTACGAGGGCCTGTTGTAATCCATCCAGAACGAATAGTATCCGACACTTCTTGCACCTCCAATTCACTCATGTCTGGAGGTGAAAACGAAATTTTCATATTTATTAATTAAATTTTTAATTAGATTTTGATCGAAATTCTTTCAACTTATCAATCAAGATTTCATCTGTTTGAAAATAATGAATATTATCTCTTAACTTATTTTCAGGAAGATGCCACCACTGAATGTTTAATAATTCATTTATTATTTCTTGAGAAAAACGATATTTAAGTATTCTCGCTGGAATTCCTCCAACAACTGCATAAGGGGGAACATCTTTAGTCACTATAGTACCTGCTGCAATTACAGCCCCATCGCCTATGTGTACTCCTCCCATGATAATAACTCTAAGACCAATCCAAACATCATTACCAATAAATACCTTTTTATAAGGATATTGAGGCGTTCTATCTGTCCAAGAATGACAAGTTCCATTAATCTTTTCTGTAAATATAGGAGAGGTAGAAAGATTATTCAATGGATGTATACCTGGACCTACAATTGTATTACCTGCAATAGAACAAAATTGCCCTACTTCTGCATATATTAAAGAAGAACCTCGTCCCAAATAAGAATACCTCCCAATGGATGAATTAAAAACCTTAGTTTTACGATAAATTTTTGCTCTTCGATCAATATGGGATAAATTATCAACTTTAGCCAATAGAGATACCGCAGGATTAAATAGATTTTTCAACAAACCATAAATATATTTTAACATACCTACTAATTACTTACATGACAAAAAAGGCGATTTTATTAAACTTCTCAATAAAAAATAAATATTTTTTAAATCTATTCCTAACTTTACATCCAAACTTTTAATAAAATATAACAAAACATTCAAAAACATTATAAGCGTTGGTTTTACAGAATACCTCAATAAACACAGTTTCATTCTTGTATACGCTACATCTTTTTTATTGAGATCAAATGTCTTTAAAAAAAATTCCCACTTATAAATATTTTCTTCAATATTTTTCTTAGTTCTCATTTTGGTTGAAATTCCTAACTGAGAATAATACATAGACCCAACATATGAGTAATAATAACTCTCTTCTGAATATTGTTGATATTGAAATTCAAATAAATCTTCAGATAATGTAATACCTTTATCTAATGGAACAGGTTTAAATTGATTAATTACTTTGCTATTAATAAATGTAGATCGATTATAAATTAAAAGTCTATATCTTAGACGAAAAGGGTCTCTTCCTTTTTCTATTTTATCATTTCTAAAAACAATCATTTTACCCTTTGGAGTTACAACTTTCCAGTCAAAATATAGTGATATTGCTTTATTTTGTACATCTATATGTTTCTTCTCAATAAGCAAATGTACATGCCTAAACAATCCGTCACAAAGAGCATCATCTCCAGACAAAATATAAAACAAATCTGCATTACCCCTTAACGATACCAATTTTTCACAATTACCATAAATACCTAAATTAGACGTATTTTTATAAGCTGTAATTATATTGGGATACATTTCAACATATCTACTAATTACCTCCCAATTATTATCTGTAGAACAATCATCACATACTATAATTTGGTTTAATCCCCATTCTTTTTGTATCAGAACAGATTCCAATGCACGCCCAATTACACCCTCTTGATTATAAGTAATAATCAATACATTAATTTTATATTTCATCATTACATAAAATTGTTGATGACTTCTATAATTCTATTTATCTCATACTTAGACATCACAGGACTTATCGGTAAACTTAATTCTTCCGTATGAATTTTTTCTGTGATCGGTAATGACATTTCATTCCATTCTTTATAACATTCCTGCTTATGAGGTGGGATCGGATAATGAATATTGGTTTGTATTCCATTATCTGTTAAATATTGCTGAAGTCTATCACGCTCGGCACAACGAATTGTAAATAAATGAAAAACGTGCTGATCATCATCAAAAACAGTAGGTAAAATTATTTTAGAATTTCGAATATGATTTATATAATATTTAGCTATATTCTTACGTATTTGAATATCTTCATCGAGATGTTTTAATTTCACATTCAAAACAGCTGCCTGTATTTCATCTAAACGACTATTACGCCCAGCATATTGAAATACATATTTTTCCGCAGATCCATAGTTAGCCAAAGAACGAATTGTTTTGGCTAATAAAGCATCATTAGTAGTCACTGCACCCGCATCGCCTAATGCACCTAAATTCTTTCCTGGATAAAAACTATGCCCTGCTGCATCGCCTAATGCACCTGTTTTTTTTCCATTAAATTTACAACCATGTGCTTGAGCATTATCTTCAATTAATTTCAAATTATACTTTTTACAAATGCTTTCAATTCTTTCTGTATAGGCACATTGTCCATAAAGATGAACAATACAAATAGCTCTAGTCTTTGACGTAATAATTCCCTCAATCTTAGAATCATCAATTTGATAGGAATCTATCGAAGGTTCTACTAAAATTGGCTTTAAACCATTTTCAGTTATAGACAATATTGTTGCAATATAAGTATTCGCAGGAACTATCACTTCGTCACCAGGTCTCATCATTCCCAATTCAATATACGCTCTAAATATCCATACCAAAGCATCAAGTCCATTTGCAACACCAACACAATACTCCGTACCAATATATTTAGCATAATTTGTTTCAAAATTCTTGTTTTCTTCCCCCTGCAAATACCAACCTGAATCTACAACTTTATTGATGGCCTCATGTATTTCTTTCGAATACTTAAAAGTTACTTTTTGTAGGTCTAAAAATTTAATCATTTGCTTTTCATTTATTTTGTTCCATTCTTCAAAACCCATTTCAGCCCATGGCATCCCACGTGTAAAACGATAAGGCCATGAATAATGAGCTTCACCTGTTTTTCTATCTTTTATTTCTCTAATGTCTTTTACAATTTTTGCCGGTACACCGACAACCACTTGATAATCTCCAACATCTTTTCCAACGACGCTGCCAGCTCCAATCAAACAATGTTTCCCGATTTTAATACCTGGTAATAATATACTTCCTGTAGCTATTTGCGAATAATCATCAATTTTTGGTCCAATGCAGATATTTGAAGGCGGTGTAGGATCATTTGTGAAGATTACATAAGGATAGATGAAAATGAAATTACCTAATTTTGAATGCTGTCCAATATGAACGTTACTATGTAGTCTGCAATAATCTCCAAACTCTGAATATCCTTGAATATCATCTAACGTGCCAAAACTACAATGATTACCGAATTTTGTATAATCCCGAATCGTCACTCGATGTCCACATCCCAAAAAATTGCCCGTCTTATTACCGGCATATATTATGCAATGACTTCTAATTAAAGAATTGGCACCTATTATAGTCTCCGGATTTTTATAATTCTCAATGTCATCATAGTAAGAATTCAACAGCTCTCCAATAATACAATCATTAGCAATAATTGTATTGTCTCCAATCACAACATTATCGTATATCGTAGTATTATCACCGATTTTTACATTCTTCCCTATTTGGGCGTTTCGACCTATCGAAACATTAATATTATTGAATTTCATATCTTATTCGTTGATTTGATGATTATGCAACCAACGAACAAGAAAGAGAAAATATTATTTTATCTCTCCCAATTAAATTACTGATAATCAGTATTATTTATGTATTCTATTTTCATATTTTCAAGTATTATTCCTCTCATTTTTGCAGGATTACCAAACCAAACTGTATTTGCAGGAACATCTTTTGTCACTACGCTACCCGCCCCAATTAAAGCATTTTCGCCAATTATATGACCTGCCACTATTGTAGAGTTTGCACCAATTGAAGCTCCTTTTTTTATCAATGTCTTGGTAAAATGTCCCGGATAAACTTTAGAACGTGGAACAAGATCATTGGTGAATGTAACATTAGGGCCAATAAAAACATTGTCCTCTATGGTAACGCCATCCCAAATCTGTACTCCACTCTTAACTGTAACATTATTACCAATACGAACATCATTCTCAATAAGAACATGAGCACAAATATTACAATTGTCACCGATGACTGCTTGTTGGAATATGACACAATACTGCCAAATATTGGTGTTTGTACCAATTTGTATTGACTTTACGTCTGAAGAAGGATGTATCATCTATTTTTATAATTCAAAAAATCGTTATAATCTCTGATATAATCAGCTTCATCGTACACTTCTGAAGCTAATACCAAACATACTGCTCCCGATGAAAATTCTCCCAAATCACGCCATATTCCAGGTTTCACATATAATCCTTGATAAGGATGATTAAGAGTAAACCTTCTTTTAACATTGCCATCATTTAGTATTACATCAAAACTTCCACTAGCAGCTATAATTAATTGTTGCAATTTTTTATGAGCATGAGCTCCACGTTCTTCCCCTCCTGGAATATCATACAAATAATAAACTCTTTTGACTTCAAAAGGAATAGTTTTATCATTTTCTATCACACTTATATTCCCTTTTCTCTCGCTATGATGTTTATCTAACTCAATTATTGTACAATCATATACTGTACTTAACCTCTTCATAGATTACTTAATTTAAACTCATTATAATCATATATATAATCATATTTATCATATTCTGTAGATGATAATATCAAGGCCAATGAATTCGTAGAAAAGTTATTAATTTCACGCCAAAAACCTTTAGGCACATAAAGTCCATAATAAGAACGATTCAATGTAACGACTTCTTTTTCTTTACCATCATCAATAATCACATCAAAACTTCCAGACAACGCAACAATAAATTCTTGATTTTCTTTATAAGCATGTCCACCTCGCCCTTCACCTCCAGGAACATCGTAGATCCAATAAATACGTTTAATCACAAAGGGCACGTGATTTAACTGTTCTATAAAAGAAAGATTTCCCCGTTTATCCAATATCTTAGGGAGTGTTATAATCTTACAATCAGACATCTATATTTGATTAAATTTAACATTTCAATTGACAAAACTCCTTTGTATTATGTCGCCCAAGTATATGAAAAACAAGACCAATAATTAACCATATGGAATACTCATTTAGATAAGACACTGAAACGATCATATTTACCAAGGTTACTCCTAAAAATATCACAAATACTATTTGGAACGCTCCACCATTGCCTTTACTTAACATTCCAAAACATCTTACAATTTTATACATGAAATATAAGTTCAAAAAAACTCCTGGTAACAGACCAAAATTCATACATAATTCTAACGGAACATTATGTGAATACATACTCTCTATTTCTCCAACAGACAAAATATCCACACTCTGTTCAGCATAATAAATACGGTCACCTAAAAAACCATACACTTTAAATGGATATAAACTTAAAGAATTTTTAATCCTATCATAATAAACAAACCTGTTCGAATCATCAAAAATATCGCCTGCGACTAAATATTGCAGTGTTCTTGAGGTCGGGAAAACATCATATAGCCATTTAAACAATGTATCAAAATTAATAGCAATAATAATCACACAAGCAATCAACAATGTCATAACTACCAATTGCTTACCAAATGACATTCGTTTCAAAGACAATAAAAAAGATAAGAAAAACACTCCTAATATTCCAAATAACATTGTCCGACTTCCATATAATAACATAGGTAACCAACACACAACACATAATAACAAGCTAAACCATTTACCTTGTTTTACACTACTATAAGTAGCCAATAATACTACATATATTAAATTCGATGCAACAGTAATATAACTTGCTTTTGTTACTTCAGGAGAAATTATTATCAAAATGGAATAAATAAAGGCAATCCATATTAAATGCCTAACTGCATTTAATACACTATCCCAATCTTTTAAATATCGGCCTATAATATAAGCAGGCCATAAACGCATAATAAAAAGAGTCCATGATGTCAAATACAATTCTGGATAACTACTATTAATTAAAAAACTTACAATATAAATACAACTCACGCCCAATGCCACAAACATAGCAGCCACCAAATTTCTCAAGCGATATACACTACATATTATAAACAAAAACACTAGTATATAAATAACATCTCGCACCACATGAACATTACCCCACCCTATCTTTCGAATAAGATCAACAATCAATGTCGCATACAAGAAAAAGGCTACTGTATAGTTATTAGATTTTTCTTTTACCCGAACAAAATTCATCAATTCTTTCTATTTTTTATCACTCTATAGCAAATAAGATTTTGTGCGCCAAATTGTAAAACATTTACAATTAAAACAGAATAACAAAATCCTATAAGCCCCCAAAAATGTAAAGACAATACACCAAATATTAAATATATTAATATATATAGAAATTGAATTACCGTTTGCCATTTTGTTTCTGCAAATCTTAACGCCACAGGTTTAATTAATTGTGTTAATGCCGAAACTCCAGCAGATAAATTTGCAATAAAAATATATGGACTTGCACTTTCCACAAGTTTAGGAAAAAGAAGTCGTGTTATACTTTCCCCAAAAAATAACGCTATCAGTGTAAAGATAGAAAAAGATACTATTATTAACAAATTAATCAAATAGTATTTTTTCATCGAAAAATTAAAATCTCCCTGTGAGAAATAACTAAGCATTACATTCGATGCCGGTTGAGCTAAAACACTTATAGACTTTCCGAAATAGGACGCTGTTATGTACATAGTAACAGCAGATGCACCAATCATTGGGTAAAGAATAAAACGATCTAAATATACGATGCCACCACTAAATATTGTTGCAATCATAAGTAAATAGTATTTATTCAATGTTGTTTTGAATAATAACGTCTTTTTCAATGATTCCCGAACTATATCTGTTCGCCATACCAAGTAAACAAAACCAAAAATAGCCGAGCTTAAATAACAAACGACCCAAGAATGCAAAACCCATGCAATAGGTATTCCCATCAACAAACCTATAGATGTAACCATCGCTTGATATAAACCGTCTTTAAATCTTAACGTTATTGAGTAATATACAGTAAAATATAGATTTATTGTAGCAAGAATAACATATGGGACAAGAAAAATTTTATCAAGCAATGCAATATCGGGAAAAAGAAAAATAACTGGAATTACGAGAATTCCCGCAAGTGACGAAGTAACTATTGCTAAAATATTAAAATCACCAACAAGTCCCCACTTCTCATATTCACTATGCATAATCATTCTCACGGTATAAAGAGTATTCCCAAAAACGAGAGAAATCAAACTTTCTATACCAATTATTGTTAGCATCAGACCGTATTCTTCCTCCGAAAACATTAGAGCCAATACTGGCAAAAGCAATACTTTGCTAACAATTGTAGATATTACAGAAGCCGATAGTCGAAGTGTAAAATCTCTTGTATATCTTTTTATATATATTTTTTTTAATATCTCCACTATTTTCCTTTGTATCAAGAAGAGCATTTAACTTAGAAAGTTATTCATTTATAGCACAAAATTTAAGTTTCAATTATTAAATACTTTCGTTATTTCCGTACATATCCCCATAATATTTCTCATACTCCCCAGTAGTAATATTATTCATCCAAGTTTGGTTATCAAGATACCATCTCACAGTCTTCTCTATCCCTTCTTCAAACTGCAAACTCGGTTCCCATCCCAATTCTTTCTTTAACTTTGTGGAATCAATAGCATAACGCATATCATGTCCGGCTCGATCTGTAACAAAAGTTATCAAATCCATATCAGCATTTTCTGGACGTCCCAAGATTCGATCGACAGTTCTAATAACTACCTTTATAAGATCAATATTCTTCCACTCGTTGAAACCTCCAATGTTGTAAGTCTCTGCTATTTTACCCTCATGAAAGATTAAATCAATCGCATTGGCATGATCAACAACATACAACCAATCACGCACATTTTCTCCCTTGCCATATACAGGCAAAGGTTTACGATGACGAATATTATTAATAAACAAGGGAATCAATTTCTCTGGAAACTGGTACGGTCCATAGTTATTTGAGCAATTCGTCACGATTGTTGGCATTCCATAGGTATCATGAAAAGCACGCACAAAATGATCGGACCCCGCTTTAGCTGCAGAATAGGGACTATGTGGATTATATTTAGTATCTTCTGTGAAGAATTTATCTCCAAAAGGGCCTCCTCCACATTCACCACTATTGGAATCTCCTTGGGGTCTAGTAATTTCCAAAGCCCCATAGACTTCATCTGTCGAAATATGATAAAAACGTTTCCCCTCATATTTCTCTGGAAAACTTTCCCAATAAATTTTAGCAGCTTGCAACATCGACAAAGTTCCCATCACATTTGTCTTCGCAAATGTAAATGGATCTTTTATGCTTCGATCAACATGACTCTCGGCAGCTAGGTGTATCACTCCATCTATATTATATCTCTTGAACACATCAAGAATAAAGTCAAAATCACAAATATCAGCCTTAACAAACGTATAATTTGGCTTACTCTCAATGTCTCTAAGATTACCTAAATTCCCCGCATAGGTTAATTTATCTAAATTAACTATATGATAACGAGGATATTTATTTACAAATAAACGCACCACGTGACTCCCTATAAAGCCTGCACCACCCGTGATCAAGATATTTCGCACACTCTCCATTTTCAAACTATTTTTTCTCATTCACTATTTTCAAAAGATATTGCCCGTATTGATTTTTTTTCATTATCTCTGCCACTTCTTTCAACTTAAATTCATCGATCCACCCTTCCCGGTAAGCAATAGCCTCCAAACAAGCAATCTTCAATCCTTGTCTTTTCTCAATTACTTCGACAAAAATAGAGGCATCTGATAGAGAATCATGCGTCCCTGTATCTAACCAAGCAAAACCGCGCCCTAAAACCTGTAATTTTAACAACTTACTCTCAAGAAAACTTTGATTCACCGTTGTAATCTCTAATTCTCCTCTTGCAGAAGGCTTTATATTTTTAGCTATATTAATAACTTCATTAGGGTAAAAATACAAACCCACCACGGCATAATTTGATTTTGGTTTTTCTGGTTTTTCCTCAATACTTAACACATTACCGTCTCCATCAAATTCTGCCACACCATAACGTTCCGGATCTTCTACATGATAACCAAACACCGTAGCCTTACCCTCTTTTTCTGCAAGATTAACCGCTTCTTCTAACATAGGACGAAAACCTTGCCCATAAAATATGTTATCACCCAACACGAGACAAACGCTATCATTACCAATAAATTTCTCTCCAATAATAAAAGCTTGAGCTAAACCATCCGGATTGGGCTGCTCGGCATATTCGAAGCGCACCCCGTAATCAGAGCCATCCCCCAACAAACGACAAAATCCAGGCAAATCTTGCGGAGTAGAAATTATCAATATATCTCGAATTCCAGCTAGCATTAATACAGATATTGGATAATAAATCATCGGCTTATCATAAACCGGCAATAATTGCTTGCTTATCCCTTTCGTTATAGGATATAAACGAGTTCCTGAACCTCCTGCTAACACTATTCCTTTCATAAATACAGATATTATTATAATTACATATTTGACAAAAGCCTCTCGTAATAAAAAATATTCTAACCATTCAAATATCTCTTAATCGCCTCCACATATCTCATCCCATGCACATCCCCCGCACAATAATCAATCAACCCCGCATCATGCAACCTTTCCGCACCCCGTTGCGCCTCCTTCCCATAATACCCCGCAAACGACAGAATATTCACCTGTAACCGACAATTCTTGTTCTTCAACTCCTCCCCGTGTCGAACGATATTATCCTCCCAGAAAACGTACCGCTCC
>OJMK01001232.1_pt1 | contig 21482 bp, 19 predicted proteins | sample 1597201 | NCBI WGS metagenome assembly OJMK01 (sample SAMEA2452125, study PRJEB22498) | human gut metagenome | reverse complement strand
AGTAGTTGGAAGCGTGGTTTCCACGCGGAAGAGCGACAAGTTAATAGGACAGAAATTCATGATCGTGGAGCCGGTGCATCATATGAAAGCTGACTTATCCCAGATCGTTGCAATCGATATTATCGGTGCAGGTATCGGGGAATATGTGTTGGTGGCACAAGGAAGCGCAGCAAGAATTGGCTGCGGCGAAGAAACAGCACCGATCGATGCGGCAATAGTCGGAATCGTCGATGATGGTGCAGGATTGGAGTAACGCCATGGAAATCAAAGATTTACAGAAAATTATGCAGGACAATGGTGTTGTAGGTGCAGGTGGTGCCGGATTCCCGTCATATGCCAAGCTTACAGACAAGGCGGACACAATTCTTATGAACTGTGCCGAGTGTGAACCATTGCTGAAACTTCACAGACAGCTGCTTGAAAAACATGCATATGAGATCATGAAAACATTCCATACAGTTATGGAGACCGTAGGAGCTTCTCAGGCTATCATCGGAATCAAAAGATCTTATGTACAGACGATCAAAGCGCTGCAGCAGCACATTGAAGAATTCCCTGGTCTGAAACTTCATCTTCTTGATGAAGTATATCCGATGGGTGATGAAGTTGTGCTGATCTATGAAGCTACCGGACGTGTATGCAGACCAGGCGGACTGCCGATTGAGCAGGGCGTCATCGTATTTAACGTAGAGACGATCTACAATGTATACCAGGCACTGGAATCCCAGAAGCCGGTAACAGAAAAATACGTATCAGTCGTAGCAGAAGTTGAACATCCGGTTACAGTTAAAGTACCGCTTGGATGTACTTTAGACGAAGTAGTAGCACAGGCTGGTAATATTACTACCAAAGATCCTGTTTATTTTGTTGGCGGACCTATGATGGGACGCATTGGCAACGGAGCAGATCCGGTGACCAAAACAACAAACGCTGTTCTCGTTCTTCCAAGAGATCATCAGATCGTTATGAAGAAACAGAGAACTTCAGCAATCGATTTAAAACGTGCAGCATCTATCTGCTGCCAGTGTAATACCTGTACGGACCTTTGTCCGAGACATAATCTTGGACATCCGATCGATCCGGCCCGTTTTATGAGAGCAGCATCTGCCGGAGATTTCAGAGATGTAAATCCATACATCGATTCTGCATTCTGCAGTTCCTGCGGTGTATGTGAAATGTATGCCTGCCCGCAGAGTCTTGCACCAAGAACACTTCTTGCAGACATGAAGGGCGGACTTCGCAAAGCAGGTATCAGACCTCCTCAGGGAGTACAGCCGGTACCGGTACAGCCTTCACGAGAATATCGTAAGGTTCCGGAAGAACGTCTGATGGCTCGCCTTGGACTGACCAAGTATGATAAGGATGCACCGATGGATGAGAACGTAGTTCCGGTGTCCAAGGTTAAGATCCTTTTAAGCCAGCATATTGGCGCACCGGCACAGGCAATTGTGAAAACAGGCGACATGGTAACCAAGGGACAGATGATCGCACAGCATGCAGACGGATTAAGTGTCAGCATTCATGCAAGTATCTCTGGTAAAGTAACTGAAGTAACAGACCGCCACATCATAATTGCAGCAAAGTAGAAAGGACGTGCAGAAAATGAGTAAAGCAATCGGAATGATTGAATTTAAAACCACTGCCACAGGTATCACAGCAGCGGATGCCATGGTTAAGACATCTGAAGTAGAGATCGTCGAGGCACAGACCGTATGTCCGGGAAAATATATTGCAATTATCACAGGCGATTTAAGTGCAGTAAAAGCAGCAGTTGACGCTGCAGTAACTACTTACGAGGACAAATGCATCGACAGTTTTGTACTTGGTAATCCTCATGAGTCTCTCTTCCCGGCTATGTATGGAACAACACAGATCGAGGGGATCAGCGCTCTGGGAATCCTTGAAACCTATGATGCAGCTTCTATCATCGAAGCAGCTGACCAGGCAGCAAAAACAGCAATCGTAGACGTTATCGAATTACGTATTGCAAAAGGTATGTGTGGAAAATCCTACATGCTTCTTACCGGAGAAGTTTCAGCAGTAGAAGCTTCCATCGAAAAAGCAAAACAGCTCGTAGCATCCAAGGGAATGTATCTGGATTCTTCAGTAATTGCTCATCCGGATCAGAGAATGATCGATTCTATTCTTTAATGAATTAAAAGAAATAAAATAAATGTTCTCAAAAGGGGGCAAAGTAAATGCTGGCATTAGAAAGACGAAATTTAATTCTTGAGAAATTACAGGCTGAGAAACGGGTCGTTGTAAGCGAACTCAGTCAGCTTTATGAGGTTTCTGAAGAAACAATTCGCCGTGACCTCGACAAGCTTGAAAAAGAGGGACTGGCCACCAAAAGTTATGGTGGTGCTGTTATAAATGAGGATGTAAGCATTGACTTGCCCTTTAATATTCGAAAAAACCAGAATGTAAGCGGCAAACAGCAGATGGCTGATATAGCAGCCTCTCTGGTGCAGGAAGGTGATCATATTTTTCTTGATGCGAGTACCACTGCAGTATTTATTGCAAAGGCACTGAAAGAAAAAGAAAGACTCACCGTGATCACCAATTCCATGGAGATCCTTCTGGAATTATCTGATGTTTCGGGATGGAATATCATTTCCACCGGTGGCGTTATGAAAGAGGGATATCTTGCTTTTCTTGGGTCAAAGACAGAAGATGCGATTCGTTCCTATTATGTGGACAAAGTAATCATCTCCTGCAAGGCACTGGATCATGAATGGGGGATTATGGAATCGCAGGAAGCTTTTGGCACGACCAAAAAAGCAATGATTGCGTCCGGCCGTGAGAAAATTCTGGTAGTTGACAGTACAAAATTTGATCAGACCGCATTTTCCGTTGCAGGAAAACTGCGGGATATAGATGTGGTTGTAACAGACAGGAAGCCGTCTGAGAAGTGGCTGGCACATTTTGCCGAAGAAGGCGTAGAGTGCCGTTATCCTGGTATGCGATCATAGAAAGGAAGCAACAGATATGAAGACCTTTGGAATGAAAACAGTCATTCATTTTGGAGATAATGCGCTGGATCGTCTGAGAGAGATTCCATACAAACGAGTACTCATCATTACAGATCCTTTTGTAGTACAGAGCAAAATGATTGATCTTATCACAGAGCCTTTGGCAAAAGGCGGCATTGAATATGATATTTTCAGCAACGTAGTACCAGATGCTCCAGTAGATAAAATTGCAGACGGAGTTAAAAAGTTTCTTAGCTATCAGCCGGAAGCAGTTATCGCTGTTGGCGGTGGTTCTGCTATTGACTCTTCTAAAGCAATTCGTGAGTTTGCACTGAAGATCAATAACTACGGTAAAGTAGGACTGATTGCCGTTCCAACTACCAGCGGAACTGGTTCAGAGGTTACATCCTTTGCGGTCGTAAACGATACAGAAGCAAAAGTAAAATATCCACTTGTTTCACCAGACCTTACAGCAGATGAAGCGATCCTGGATGCAGAATTAGTTAAAAGCGTACCGCCGGCTATTACAGCAGATACAGGTATGGACGTGTTTACCCATGCGCTGGAATCCTATGTTAGTACAGGCCATAATGAGTTTTCAGCAGCACTTGCAGAAAAAGCGATGGAGATTTGCGGCGTATTCCTTCTGAGAGCTTATCTTGATGGAAGTGATATGCATGCAAGACAGAAAATGCATGTAGCATCCTGCCTGGCAGGTCTTTCCTTCAATACAGCGGGCCTTGGAATTACACACAGTATGGCTCATCAGCTTGGTGCACAGTTCCATATTCCTCATGGAAGAGCTAATGCAATGCTTTTACCTCATATCGTTGAGTTTAATGCAAATATCAACAAGAGAAGCAGAAGCCAGAAAACATATCTTCCTGCAGTAGAAAGATATGCATCTGTAGCACATATCCTGGGACTGAGCAACTACAACCAGGTAATGAGCGTTCGTTCTCTTGTAAACTGGATTCAGTTTATGCAGAAGGAAATGAACATTCCTATGACAATCCAGGAGATTGGAACTATCAGCCCGGACGAATACTTCGGAGCAATTGATAAGATGGCAGATGCAGCGCTTGCGGATGCGTGCACGCCAAGCAATCCAAGAACCCCGACCAAAGAGGATATTATGAAGATTTACAAGAAACTCTGGTCTTTCTAATTTTATAAAACATGACTTTTCCAGGAAGGTAGACCTATGAAAAGATCGAAAAGAATAGAGGTTTTGGATCAGAGACCGGTCAACAAAGATGGATTCATTGATGAGTGGCCGGAAATGGGATTCGTGTCAATGCACAGCCCATACGATCCAAAACCTTCTGTAAAAATAGAAGATGGTATCATCACAGAACTGGACGGAAAGAAACGCGATGAGTTTGATTTCCTGGACCAGTTTATTGCTGATTATGCGATCCGTGCGGACCGGGCGGAAGCATCCATGGCAATTCCATCACTGGAGATTGCCAGAAAGATCGTGGACATTCATGTATCACGTAAAGAAATACTGGAAATCGTTTCCGGTATTACACCGGCCAAAATGGTTGAAGTAATTAATTATCTGAATGTTGTTGAGCTGATGATGGGTATGCAGAAAATGCGTGCCAGAAAAGTACCTGGAAATCAGGCCCATATCACGAACCTGAAAGATGATCCGGTACAGATCGCAGCAGATGCAGCAGAGGGAGCCCTTCGAGGCTTCAGCGAAGAAGAAACAACAATGGGTGTTGCCAGATACGCACCGTTCAGTGCAATGGCATTGCTCATCGGTTCACAGACAGGACGTCCGGGTGTCCTTACACAGTGTTCAGCTGAAGAGGCAACAGAGCTGGAGCTTGGTATCCGTGGCCTGACAACTTATGCAGAAACACTTTCTGTATATGGAACCGAAAAAGTATTTGTAGATGGTGATGATACACCATACTCCAAAGCATTCTTAAACTCCGCATATGCTTCACGTGGACTGAAAGTCCGTTTCACCTCAGGTGCCGGATCTGAAGTTCTGATGGGAAGCAGTGAAAAGAAATCCATGCTTTATCTGGAATGCCGCTGTCTCTATGTCACAAAGGGATGCGGAAGCCAGGGAATTCAGAATGGTTCTGTAAGCTGTATCGGTGTTGCTGCCGGTGTTCCGGCGGGAATCCGTGAAGTTATGGGCGAGAATCTGGTTGCAGCACTTCTCGGACTGGAATGTGCATCTTCCAATGACCAGAGCTTCTCCAACTCAGACATGAGAAGAACAGCAAGAACCATGTTGCAGTTTATGCCGGGAACAGATTTCATTTTCTCCGGATATGCAGCAGAACCAAACTATGACAATATGTTCGCGGGATCCAATTTTGATGCCGAGGACTTCGATGATTATAATGTATTACAGAGAGATATGCAGGTGGATGGCGGGCTTCGTCCTGTTACAGAGGAAGATGTCATCCGTGTTCGTCATGAAGCAGGCAAAGCTGTTCAGGCAGTCTTTAAATATCTGGGCCTTACAGAAGTGACAGATGAGCAGGTTGAAGCAGTTACCTATGCGCATGGAAGCAAAGATACACTCAAACGAGATGTGGCATCCGACCTTATGGCTGCAGATGACATGATGAAGAGAGGTATCACAGGAATTGATGTAGTCAAAGCGCTTGCGGAGAGTGGCTATACTGTTCTTGCAGACAATATTCTCAACATGTTGAAACAGAGAGTAATCGGTGATTATATGCAGACGGCAGCAATCCTGGATAAAAATTTCCAGGTAATGTCCGGAGTAAACACACCAAACGATTACATGGGACCGGGAACCGGTTATCGTGTTTCAGGCAAACGCTGGGAGGAAATCAAAGCGATTCCTCACAGAATCAATGCAAATGACATTTAAGGAGGTGCACCATGGAAGTAAATGAACAGCTTGTACGCGCCGTTACACAGGCAGTCGTTGCACAGCTCATGGCATCCGGTGCACAGCCGCAGGATGTGAGCAGTACACCGGCACCGGCAGGAACAGGAAGTTTTGCCGGAAAAACAAGAATGCGTCCGAAACATTCTTATGAAAATGCCGTCAGAGCACAGAAGGGAACAGATCCGAAGGAAATCGTGATCGGTGTCGGAGCAGCATTCCAGACCGAGATCACCAAGACCATGAGTGGAATTCCTCTGGAGGAAGTCCTTCGAAACATTAAAGCAGGTATCGAAGAAGAAGGCATGACATCACGTGTTGTCAAAGTGCTGGATACTTCTGACGTAGGATTCATGGGACTGGAAGCTGCGAAGCTTTCCGGATCAGGAATCGGAATCGGCCTGCAGTCAAAAGGAACAACTGTCATCCATCAGAAAGATCTGTATCCGCTTTCCAATCTGGAGCTTTTTCCACAGGCTCCGCTGATGGACCTGGATACCTATCGTAAGATTGGACGTAATGCTGCCAAATATGTAAAAGGCGAAAAGGTAACACCGATCGAATGTACCAACGATCCAATGGTACGTGCAAAATATCAGGTAAAAGCAGCACTTCTTCATATTATTGAGACAGAGCAGCTCGATCCGGCAAAAGGCATGATTGAATGGGAGGGTACAAAATGAGCAGCTATCCTTTAGGACAGAGCGAAGCGGATACCATTACTTCAAGAACTGGTAAGAAACTTTCTCAGATTACCCTTGATGAGGTAAAAAAAGGCAATGTCACAGCAGATGACATCAAGATTTCCGCTGAAACATTAAAAAAACAGGGACAGGTTGCAAGAGAAGCAGATAATCCAACTATGGATGCGAATTTTCAGCGTGCTTCTGAGCTTGTAAATGTACCTGATGATGTAATTCTTGATATGTACAACAAACTGCGTCCGAATCGTTCCACCAAGAAAGAACTGATCCTGATGGCGCAGGAACTTCTTCAGAAATACAGCGCACCTCACTGTGCCAAACTGGTACTTGAGGCTGCAGAAATTTATGAAAAAAGGGGAATTCTTCTTTGAGACTGATTGCAGGTGTTGATATAGGAAATTCCACAACTGAAGTATGTATCGGAAGTGTAGGAGAGGACGGAAGATTCCAGTTCCTCTCCAGTGCTTCCCGTATTACCACCGGAACCAAAGGGACACTTCCGAATGTTCACGGGGTCAAAGCTGCCCTTGAGGAAGCGATGCACCGTATCGGTATGCCGTTGGAAAAACTGGATCTTGTCCGACTGAACGAGGCAGCTCCGGTTATCGGTGATACAGCAATGGAAACAATTACAGAGACAATCATTACAGAGTCCTCTATGATCGGGCACAATCCGGCAACACCGGCAGGTGCAGGAGAAGCAGTAGGACGGCTTCTGTTTATTCAGAACATAGACAAAGGCAGATCGAATATACCATATATTCTGGTGGCATCCTCTGAGTATTCCTATGAAGAGGTGGCACGCAAACTGAACCAGTATGAGCAGCTGGATATCCGCGGACTGATCCTTCAGGCAGATGAAGCAGTCCTGGTAGAAAACCGCTTAAACAAAAAAATTCCGATCGTTGATGAAGTACGCCATATTGATAAAGTGCCTGAATACAAAATGGCAGCAATCGAGGTTGCACTTCCGGGTACAAGCATCCGGATGCTTTCCAATCCATATGGAATCGCTACACTTCTGAAACTGGACGCAGATGAGACAAGAGCAGTCACTCCGATCGCCAAGAGTCTGATCGGCAAAAGAAGTGCGGTTGTGATCCGTACTCCGAACGGAAATATAAAAGAGAACATTCTTCCCGCTGGTGAGATTTTCTTTCACGGAGAGCAGGAATTACGAATAAATATAGATCATGGGGCTGATGAGATCATGGATACGCTGCAGGATGCAGGTGAGATCTTTGATATTGATGGACAGCCGGATTCCAATGTAGGAAATATGTTTTCACGTATTAAGACGAGCATGGCAGATGTGGCGGAAGCCGAAAATCATGCAGTGCGTATTACAGATATTCTTGCAGTGGATACACTTGCACCGGTTGAGATCTCAGGTGCGCTTGCAGGCGAGACCTGTATGGAAAAAGCCGTGGGGATTGCGGCAATGGTCAAGACAGCACATCTTCCAATGCAGAAGATCGCAGAGCAGCTGGAGAAGGATCTTCACACCAAAGCTGTTGTTGCCGGAGTAGAAGCAGTTATGGCTTCACTTGGAGCAATGACAACACCGGGAACCAGACTTCCGCTTGCTATTCTGGATATGGGAGGCGGCTCTACAGATGCCGCAGTTCTGGAAGCAGACGGAAGAGTCCGCACCACGCATCAGGCAGGTGCCGGTGAGCTGGTAACGATGCTGATCCAGACGGAACTTGGACTTAAGAGCCGTACTACAGCAGAACAGATCAAGAAATATCCATTGGGCAAGGTGGAAAGCCTTTTCCATCTGCGCCTCGAAAATGGAGCTATGCAGTTCTTTACAGAATCTATTGATCCAAGATATTACGGACATGTTGTTTTGCTTGCACCGGGCGAGATGCTCAAGATTGAAGAAGACATTCCGATGGAACGGATTCTTGAAGTCAGAAGAGAAGCAAAACGCAAAGTATTTGTACGAAATGCTGTACGTGCACTTCGTCAGGTCGCACCGGAGCATGATCTTCGCTCTATTCCGAATGTGGTGCTGGTAGGTGGTTCAGCCGAAGATTTTGAGATACCGGAAATGCTGATGCAGGCACTTTCTGAATACCGTATTGTATGCGGACGCGGAAACATCCGCGGAACAGAAGGACCGAGAAATGCAGTTGCAACGGGCCTGCTTTTGTCTTATATCGGAAGTACCCAGGAGGGATAAACGTGGTTGTAAATAAACCGACGATCATTATTTATACACAGGAAGCTGATTCAGATCTTCTTCACGAGGTCTGTTCAGGAATTGAAGAAGAGGGGCTGTTGTTTGAAGTGCATGAAAAATCCGGGGAGCTGGATGAACTGGCTCATGCGGCAGCAGAAGATTCCATGCTTGGATCGGGGATCGGAATGAGTGGTCAGAGGATTGCCATGCAGATGAGACGGCTTCCAAAAGGACATAACGTATTTGAACTGAATGCACCACGTTTCTGGCAGTGCCGGAATCTGGGGGCAAACAGTGCAAGAGCAGTTAAAAAGATGCCATTTAAAGCAATTTACAGGGGAGAATAACCTGTTGCATATTTTATTTTTCGAGAGTAAAATAGTTACCAGTAAACAATACAGGAGATGCCAAGATGAACATTTATACAAAAGGCGGCGACAAGGGAACGACAAGCCTTGTCCATACAAAAAATGTCTCCAAGTCAGATGACCGCATTCAGCTGGTGGGAACCATTGATGAACTGACCAGCCATCTGGGCCTGGTTAAGACCATGCTGAAAGATGAAGACACGATACAGTTTCTGGAGAAGATCCAGCGTACACTGATCACGGTCATGGCAGGGGTGGCAGATCCTTACAAGAGAGACTACAGGATTGACGACGTTAAAACAGAATATCTGGAAGACGAGATCAACCGGATGGAAGGCCTTTTTCAGAGACCGAAGGAATTTATCCTGCCGGGCAAATGTCGTCTGTCTGCTGAAATGGATGTAGCCAGAACGGTAGCAAGAAGGGCTGAGAGAGCACTTGCAACAGTCAGTGTGAAATTCGGAGCGGACAACGGAGCTAAGAAATATATGAACCGGCTGGCAGATTATCTTTATATACTTGCCAGATATACCGATGCAAAGATGGAGGAAATGTCTGCCGAAGAGGTGGATAAACCGACAGAAAAAACATCGGACGGTGGAAAAGATGAGGTCAGAACCATGCCAGAGAACCAGAATCAGACAGGAGCAGTCAATGAAGCTGTGATCCAGGAAGTTTTAAAGAGAATGGGCATTCAGGGAAGAATTACACTTGCCAGTGCCAAACGTCTGATCGAGAAGATCGAACAGGAAGCAGAACGTCGCGGTAAGAAGGCTGTTATTGCAGTCTGTGGACCGGATGGAAATCCAATCGCCGTCCATGTAATGGATGGAGCGTTTCTTGTAAGCTTTGATGTGGCAACTAAGAAAGCCTATACATCTGTTGCGGTCAAGATGTCCACAAAAGAATTAAGCGTTCTGGCTCAGCCTGGTGGAACTTTCTATGGCGTAGACAAGATGGATAGTGGCAAGATCGTAATCTTTGGTGGTGGGGTTCCACTTAAAGTGGGTGATACCATCATCGGCGGCCTGGGAATCAGCGGTGGTACCGGTGAAGAAGATCACAGCCTTGCAGAATATGGATTATCTGTACTGAATGAGGTACTGTAATACAACTGTTTTAAATGTGATAATAAAAAAAGAGCTTTGAAGATTCGCGCAGGTGTGAGTCTTCAGAGCTCTTTTTCTATGCTATGCTTTTTTATATTTCCCGGGAGTGATCCCCTTATATTTCTTGAATGTCCGGATAAAATAGCTCAGATCGTTGAAACCATTTCGATATGCGATCTCCGTGATCGAGTCATCAGTGGTGGAAAGCTGATAACAGGCCTGTTCGATCCGCTGGTGATTCAGATAATCCATTGGAGTCTGATGTGTCATCTCGGAAAAGAAACGACAGAAGTATTTCGGTGACATGGATACAGAGGCAGAAAGCTGCTGCAGTGTCAGTGGAGAAGCATAATTGTGCTCGATGAAATCCAGGACCTGCTTCAGCTGCAGGATTCGTTTGTAATCGCGGCGTGCGCGTGTGACACTCTCCAGATAGTAATGATTACCAAAAATCAGACCAAAAAAGTGGTAAAATTGTCCAAGAACAGACAGCTCGTAACCATCCGGCTTCTTCCACAAAGCATCAAAAAGACTGTTCACAGTTGCACAAATGTCCACATATTTCGGAGTGAAATGATGATAGATCAAAATCTCCTGATGAATGATCTTCTGCATGTATCCGGCGCAGACTGAATTATTTTTGAGAAAAGTGTTTCCATCAAAGACGATACACTGATAGACACAATCCTCAGGAATTCCACTGTGGAGGATTCCACTATGCACAAAAATGATATCTCCGGCAGTAGCAGTAAAACTTTTTTCGTCTAAAGTGACAGTGAGTGAGCCATCCAGAATACGAATAATCTCATATTCGACATGCCAGTGATAGGACATCACGTAGCGGGGATGATTGTGGTCGATATGATGAAATTCAAATGGAAAATCATAAGTTCCTCTTAAACGGTCCTCGTTGCGGTCCAGATCGTGCAAAATAAGTGCCTCCTTATCATAAGTTCACAGATTTTTTACAAAATAATTAAAAAAAGTGAATATTGTACTGTTTTTTGCTATTATAACACAAGTAATTAACGTTTGGCAATTGTATACTATGAAATATAGGAAACAACGAGATTTTTTAGTAAAAACTTCTCGTATAATAAAGTACTTAATTAAATGGAGGTAATGAATCATGGCAAAGAGCAGATTAGTAGGCAGCTATCCGGTTATCGGTATCAGACCAACAATCGATGGACGTAGAGGAGCACTCGATGTCAGAGGATCTCTTGAAGAGCAGACAATGAACATGGCTAAATCCGCTGCAAAACTTTTCGAGGAAAATCTGAGATATTCCAACGGCGAGCCAGTTAAAGTTGTTATTGCTGATACAACAATCGGACGTGTAGGTGAAAGTGCTGCATGTGCTGACAAATTCCGTAAAGAAGGCGTTGACATTACACTTACAGTTACACCATGCTGGTGCTATGGCGCAGAAACAATGGATATGGATCCTCAGACAATCAAAGCTGTATGGGGCTTCAATGGAACAGAAAGACCAGGAGCAGTTTACCTTGCTTCCGTACTTGCTACACATGCACAGAAAGGTCTTCCGGCATTCGGTATCTATGGACATGATGTTCAGGAAGCTGATGACACATCTATCCCGGCAGACGTTGAAGAAAAATTACTCAGATTCGGACGTGCAGCAGTTGCAGCCGCTTCCATGAGAGGAAAATCATATCTGCAGATCGGTTCCGTTACAATGGGTATCGGTGGATCTATCATTGATTCCGATTTCATCGAATCCTATCTTGGAATGCGTGTTGAATCCGTTGATGAGGTTGAGATCATCCGTCGTATGACAGAAGGTATCTACGATCACGCAGAATTCGAAAAAGCTCTCAAATGGGCAAAAGAAACATGTAAGATTGGTTGGGACAAGAATCCTGAAGAACTGCAGTTCTCTCCAGAAAAGAAAGAAGAGCAGTTTGAATTCGTAGTTAAGATGGCAGTTATCATCAAAGAGCTGATGAACGGCTGCGATAACCTTGATCCTGCATTCTCCGAAGAAGCAATCGGACACAACGCTCTGGCAGCTGGTTTCCAGGGACAGAGACAGTGGACAGACTTCTATCCAAACGGTGACTTCGCAGAAGCTATGCTGAACACATCCTTCGACTGGAACGGAGCTCGTGAGCCATACATCCTCGCTACAGAGAATGACGTTCTCAATGGCCTTGGAATGATGTTCATGAAACTCCTTACAAACAGAGCTCAGATCTTCGCTGACGTTCGTACATACTGGAGCCCGGAAGCTGTTAAGAAAGCTACAGGATATGACCTTGAAGGTGTTGCAAAAGAAGCTGGCGGATTCCTTCACCTGATCAACTCCGGTGCTGCATGCCTCGATGCTAACGGCGAAGCAAAAGACGAAAACGGCAATGCTGTTATGAAACAGTGGTGGGATATCACAGAAGAAGACCAGAAAGCAATCATGGATAACACAGAATGGTGTATGGCTGACAACGGATACTTCCGTGGAGGCGGATACTCCAGCCGTTATGAAACAAAAGCTCAGATGCCTGCAACAATGATCCGTCTGAACCTTGTGAAAGGACTTGGACCGGTTCTGCAGATCGCTGAAGGATGGACAGTAGCTCTTCCGGCAGAAGTATCTGACAAACTTTGGAAACGTACAGACTACACATGGCCATGCACATGGTTCGCTCCAAGATGCGATGGCAAAGAAGGACCGTTCAAGACAGCTTATGATGTAATGAACAACTGGGGAGCTAACCACGGTGCTATCTCCTATGGACATATCGGAGCTGACCTGATCACAATGTGCTCTATGCTTCGTATCCCGGTATCCATGCACAACGTTCCGGAAAAAGATATCTATCGTCCGGCAGCATGGAATGCATTTGGAATGGACAAAGAAGGTGCAGATTTCCGCGCTTGCAAGAACTACGGACCTCTGTACAAATAATCAGACAAAATGCCATGATATAAGCAAAGACCTCGGAGATAACTCCGGGGTCTTTGTACTTTCCGTAAATTATGTCGAAAAACTTCCGCTTTTTGTTGATTTTTACATTTTTTTATGACAAAAAAAGATTATCATTATAACGGTACTGTGGTATGATGGTTTACGAAATACAGGAAAACACGCGAGTGAAGGGGATAAAAAGAAAATGAAAAAACTGACGAAAAGTTTTCTGGTTATGATACTGGGACTTCTGATGAGCGTCAATGTCATGGCAGATGTACAGACAGGCAAGACAGGACCGGATTATCCTACAGACTATTATATGATCGTAGAATCAAAGGCAGGAGGAATCGATATTTATTCACAGCCGGATCTGGAATCTACGAGGCTGAATGATGAGCAGATTCCGAATGGAACGGCGCTTCATATAGAAGGAGAAGTAGAGGATACCGAGAATAACCGTACGTGGGGATACACAGAATATCATGGCATGTATGGATACGCCCCGCTTGACGAGTGCAGGCCGGCGGATTCCAGAAAAGAAGCAATTGATTCTGAACTTTATATCGCAGGTAAGGATCATGTGAATTACAATGCTGATTATGATGTAAAGGCAGATGCAGAAGGAGGTTCCCAGAAGCTTTATCAGGGACCTGGAACAAAATATGGAGAAGTTCCGGGAGTGCGCGATATTGAAAATGGCGAGACTCTTCATATTACACAGGATGCCGAAATGGTGGATGGAAGCCATTGGGGCGTGACCAGAGTTGATGGAACAGAAGGCTGGGTAGATCTGGAGAAAACAGAAGAATGGAAAGCAGAACATCTGGATACTGTAGAGGAGAGTGTCAATGCGGTGGCAGAGGCAAACGGAGACGCAGCAGTTCCGACAGAAGAGATGACAGTTACTCCTACGGCAGGTGCCGCAGATACAGCATCAAAGATACAGGAGAACTCTGCAGATGCGAGTATAACACCAACAGAAGCTGCAGAAGCAACTGAGACACCAGCACCAACTGAGGCCGCAGAAGCGACCGAGACACCAACACCGACAATTACAGAAGAAGCAGATGAAGCTGAAAATACAGAAAAAGCTTCCAAAGAGCCTGAAGCAGAAAACTCTGACACAAAGGACAGCCGCGAGGCATCCGGGCAGAATGTAAAAGTTACCGCATCCAGATGGTATCAGAACCCATTTACATGGATCGCAGTGATCGCAGTACTGGCAGTGGCAGGATTACTGATCTACCACAATAAGAAAAAATAATAAAGAGAAGACAGGGCATGTGCCTGAAACTTGGATGAAAAGGACAGGGAAACGAAATGTTTTTTTGTCTTTTTTTTTGTGTTAATTGCGAAATTTCGTGCATTTCTGGACAAAAAATGTCCGATTCATTGACTTTTATGAATCGACATGACAAATTAATTGCATATAACTATTTATGTAGGCGTTTTATGACATAAATATGGATATGCTGCAAAAAACAGCAACAAATACGCAGAACGGAAGAGATAACCCAATGGCAATGAGACGTGAAAGAATGAGGCTTGGTGATTTACTGATCAAGCAGGACGTTCTTACTGAAGAAAACTTAAAAAAAGCACTGGAACTGCAGAAAGGAACCGGTAAAAAAAACGGTGAAGTTCTGGTTGAGAATGGATTTATTACGGAAGAAATGATCGCCCGTGCACTCCAGACACAGCTTGGTCTGAAGATAATACAGCTTACCGGAATCACGATTCCGAAGGAAGTACGCAACCTGGTCAGTGTCAACCTGCTGAAAAAATACCAGTGTATTCCTTTTGAACTGGATCCATACAATGCCAACATTCTGCATCTGGCGATGGCAGATCCGATGGATATGGCAGCAATCGATGATATTTCTATTGTTACCAATCTTCAGGTTGAGCCATATATCGCAACACCGCGTGATATCCTGACAGCGATTGACCACTGCTATGGGGCATCTGAGACAATGGATGCAGCCCGAAGATTTACCAGGGAAAGAGAGCAGCTTCGTGGAAATGCAGAAGATACCATAGAAGAAGCAGATGTCAGTGATGCACCGATCGTACAGCTGGTTCGTTCTCTGATCGAGCAGGCAGTTCGTCAGAGAGCCAGTGATATTCATATTGAAGCACTTGAATCCAAGGTACGCGTCCGTTATCGTATCGATGGCGCGCTTTATGAAAAAATGGTTTACGACAGCAGCCTTCTTCCGGCAATCTCCACACGAATCAAGATCATGGGTGGTATGGATATTTCCGAAAAAAGAAAGCCACAGGATGGTCGAATGTCCGTTATGGTAGACCGCCGCGAATATGATATCCGTATTTCTTCGATTCCGACGGTACATGGCGAGAAGATCGTTATGCGAATCTCCTCCAAACTCAATCTGACCAGAGATATCAAGGAACTTGGTCTGAATCTGGATGAGATGTCAATGCTGCAGCACATGCTTGCCAAACCATATGGTATTCTTTTTGTAACGGGGCCGACAGGAAGTGGTAAATCTACAACCTTGTATACCGCGTTAAGTGCGCTGAATAAAGAACAGGTAAATATCGTAACGGTTGAAGACCCGGTCGAAGCTGATTTAGAGGGAATCAACCAGATTCAGGTAAATAATAAAGTGAATCTGACTTTTGCATCCGCACTGAGATCCATTCTCCGTCAGGACCCGGATATCATCATGATCGGTGAGATCCGAGATCAGGAGACGGCATCGATTGCGGTGCAGGCTTCTATTACCGGCCATCTGGTTGTATCCACCATGCATACCAATAACGCAGTTGGTACACTGAACCGCATGGCAGATATGGGAATTGCCCGTTATCTGATCTCCGATGCGATCATTGGCGTCATTGCGCAGCGACTTGTCCGTAAACTTTGTCCGCATTGCAGGAAGAAACGTCTTGCGACAGATGAGGAAAAACGGATTCTGAAGCGTTCGGCAGCCGAGCAGACAGAAATTTATGAGCCGGGCAGATGCAGACTTTGCAGCAACACTGGATATTTTGGACGAACCGGTGTATTTGAGATCATGGAAGTAAATGACGAGATGCGTAAACTGATCGCTGAAAATACACCTACAGAAGAGATGATCGCAGCAGCGAAGAAATCCGGTATGCGAACCCTTCGTGAAAACGGAATCCGTTACGTACTGGATGGAACCACTTCTATTAAAGAAATGCTGAAGGCTTCCTATGAAGAATAAAAGATAGAAACTACAAAGAGTAAATGATAGATACTATCAGGAATAAAATACAGAAATTATCACATAAAAGAAAGTATGTGAAAGAAAATATAACAGAAATCAGGTACAGAATTTAAATGTATGATCTGAAACAATTATTAATGAGGTCAATAGAAGAACAGGCGTCAGATGTTCATTTCACAGTTGGACGCCCACCCTGTTACCGTGTTGACGGTGTCCTGTCTCCGATAGAAGGAGAAAGACTGACACCGGATATGTTGCGGGAACTTCTCGTTCCGATCATGGAAGAACGGCACAAAGAAGAACTGAGCAGGGACGGTCAGACAGACTTTGCCTACGCCATTCCAGGGGTGGGCCGTTTTCGTGTCAATGTATTTATGCAGCGTGGCACATTTGCATCGGTTATGCGATGTCTACCGTTCGAGATCCCGGAGCCGGAGAGCCTTGGAATCCCAAAAGAAGTAGTTGAGATCACCAGCCGTAAGAGAGGCCTTGTTCTTGTAACAGGACCGACCGGAAGTGGTAAATCCACGACACTGGCATCTTTGCTTCATGTCATCAATCAGAAATATCCTTACCATATTATTACGCTGGAAGATCCGATCGAGTATCTACACAGACATGATAGATTGATCGTCAATCAGCGAGAAATCGGAAGCGACTCGAACAGTTATGGAGCGGCACTTCGTGCAGCACTTCGAGAAGATCCGGATGTGATCTTGGTCGGAGAGATGCGAGATCTGGAGACGATTTCCACGGCGATCACGGCGGCAGAGACCGGACATCTGGTATTTTCGACACTGCATACCATTGGAGCGGACAAGACCATCGACCGAATCATTGATGTGTTCCCACCAGACCAACAGCAGCAGATCCGAATTCAGCTGGCAGCTGTGCTGGAATGCGTTGTTTCCCAGCAGCTGATTCGTAAGGAAAAGGGTGGTCGTGTGGCAGCATTGGAAGTATTATTTGCGAACAATGCAGTGCGGAATCTAATCCGAGAGGGAAAAACATTCCAGATTCCATCCATTATGCAGACCAGCCGCAGATCTGGAATGATCACAATGGATGATGCACTGTATGATCTCTTTATGAGAGGTGAGATCAGTGCAGATGCAGTTGTGACCTATGCACAGGACTCGGTTGCAATGAACCGGAAAGTGAATTTTGAAATTTAACAGAAAGGACTGAGCTGATGCCCGGTTATACCTATATTGCCGTTGACCAGAAAGGTAAAGAAAAGCGCGGCAAGATGGAGGCTGAGAACCGAGATGAGGTTTCCCAGCAGTTAAAAAAAGACGGACTCTTTCCTGTTGAAATTAAAGAGCAGGGAGTTCTGAATAAAGACCTGGATTTTTCTATTGGTAAGAAAGTCAAGCCCAGAGATCTGAGCGTTTTCTGCCGGCAGTTTGTCAGCATCACACAGGCAGGTGTTCCGATGAAGGAAGCCCTGCAGATGATGACGGAGCAGACAGAAAATAAATGGCTCAAGAAGGCGACAGCCGATGTGCTTCTCAATGTAGAAAAAGGTAATACACTGGCTGATTCCATGGCAGCAATCCCGGATGTATTCCCGCCGATGCTTGTCAATATGGTGGCAGCGGGTGAGTCTTCAGGTAGCCTGGATATGTCTTTTGAGAGAATGGCAACCCATTTCGAAAAAGAGGCTAAGCTGAAGGCGACGATCCGTAAAGCAACAATCTATCCGATCATCCTGATCTTTGCGGTTATTGGTGTAGTTGCAGTTATGCTGCTCTATGTAATCCCAATCTTCATTGATATGTTTGCGGATCTGGATATTGAGATGCCGGCGCTGACGATGGGGGTTATGAACCTCAGTAAATGGACGGCCAGCCACTGGTACGTCATCCTTGCTGTGGTAGCGGCAGTGGTCGCTGCATACCGCCTTATCTATAACACAGATCAGGGACGGCTGAAAATCGACTATATCAAGATGAAAATCCCACTGTTCGGCAAACTGACAGTCAAAACTGCCTGTGCCCAGTTTGCACGAACGATGAGTACCCTGATGGGAGCCGGTATTTCCACAACGGAATGTCTGGATACCTGCACTAAGATCATCAATAACATTCATTATAAGAATGCACTTCAGAAGGCAAAAGAAGAGGTAATGAAAGGTATTCCACTTTCGGAGCCACTTGCAGCCAGCGAAGTCTTTCCGCCGATGGTGTGCCACATGACCGGAATCGGTGAAGAAACCGGTAATATGGAAGAGATGCTCAGTAAACTCGCCGATTATTACGACGAAGAAGTTGAGATCACTACCCAGAGTGTACTGGCCGCGATGGAACCACTGATCATCGTATTCATGGCACTGATCGTCGGAACACTGGTTATTGCCGTGATCATGCCGATCAGAAACATGTATGAAGGATTGGATAACCTGTAATAACAGTCCCAGACTGCGGAAATGCAGATTGCGTATTTACATGCAGATCTGCATTTACATAGGATTGACTGTTATGCATGTAAATATACTGTGCGATTGGGAACCGCGTTAAAAGTTTCTGCATGAGATATGGTTGTCACACAGCAAGGCATAGGGGCTGTGTTCACGATAGATCAAATGGAACGAAAAAGGGGGCTTTTCAAAAACCATACGATCAGGCAACAAAAAGTAACAGGAAAACTGAATAACGAGTTTACAACATAACTCCCTCCCCTCTGAAACACTGAAATTTCAGGGGGGGGGTGGAGAGCACCTACAGGTGTTCTCGCTCGTTGAACAATCATCGGACAGAGTATTCGTGATCAAAACAACAGGAGAGTTATGTATTCATCAAAAAGTTGAATATGTGCGTAAAGCCTGTTGTAAATCATGACTCTATTCCGATGAAGAACAAAGAAATGAAGGAGATTGAGTTATGTTTAAATTTCTTAGAGAGAGAAAAAAAGACAACAAAGGTTTTACACTGGTAGAACTGGTAATCGTAGTAGCAATCCTTGCAATCCTGGTTGGACTTCTTGCACCTCAGTATACAAAATATGTTGAGAAATCAAGAAAATCTGCGGATGTTGATAATGTAGATGAATTAGTAAAGGCTGTACAAGTTTATGCGGTTGATCATGCTATTAATACAACAAAAGCATCTACAGATCAGACTGTTAAATTTACATTAAAAGATAGCGGTGTTGTTATTGATACAGATACAAAAGCTAAAGACGTAAAAGCTGCATTTGAGGAATATGTTCCGAACTATACAAAAATCAGCAAGAAATCTAAACAGTGGTCTGTAGATCCTACAGTTACTCTTAAAATTGATAAAGAGGGTGGCGTAAGTGTTACCGAATGTAAACCAGACGAATTTGCAAGCTATTCTGATGGCAAAAATACTGCAAGTGGAAGCAATGCCGGTAATAGTGGTAATACTGTAAAGTAAAAGTTTGGGTGTTTACTTCAGTTAAGCCAATGTTACAATTCAATTTTTTGATGGATGCATAACACTTCTTTTGTTTGAAATCGAATACTGCTGTCGAATGAAACACTAAAAGTAAGGAGACAGTAGTATGTTCAAACTTTTAAACAAAAAGAAAAATAACAAAGGTTTTACACTGGTAGAGCTGGTAATCGTAGTAGCAATCCTTGCTATTCTGGTTGGTATTCTTGCACCTCAGTATACCAAGTATGTTGAAAAATCAAGAAAAGCAGCAGATGCTTCCAATCTTGAGAATCTTGTAACTGTATTTAAAACGGCGGCATCAGACAGTACAGATACAATCAAAGCTGGAACATATGAGATTACTATTACCGATGCCAACACAACTATAGCACCTGCAGCTAATTCCGCAGCTGGTGCATCAACAACAGCTAATTTAAAAGATGTATTTAATGAATTTGCTGGTAATGATTGGGCTAATACTAAATTGAAATCTAAAAACTGGACTTCAAATACTATCAAAGCTACAATTGTAATAGATGCAAATGGTTCTGTAACCGTTTCTTATACACCAACTGATATTAAAGATAAAACAACAAACTAAAATCCCCCCACGAAAGGAACCCCCTATGCTTCTTTTCTTAGACTCCGTCCCGTACATCATAATCTTCGTATTCGGAATTGTGATCGGCAGCTTCCTGAATGTCTGTATCTACAGGCTTCCGCTGCATGAATCAATCATAACGGCTCCCTCCCACTGCATGACCTGTGGGAGGAAGCTGAAATGGTACGATATGGTTCCGGTATTCAGCTGGATCGTGCTGGGAGGAAAATGTCGAAACTGTAAATCAAAAATATCTGCGCAGTATCCACTCATAGAAGCCCTCGATGGAATACTCTATGTAGTGGTATGTGTAGTCAATGGACTGACCTGGGTCAGCCTGTTGTATTGCTTAATGGTGTCGGCTTTGCTGACCCTTAGTCTTATTGACTGGCGCACATATGAGATTCCGTTTGGAATCAATGTATTTCTGTTTATCCTTGGCATTGCAGCTACATGGCTGGACAGAGGAAACATAACTTCACATCTGATCGGTCTGATCTGTGTCAGTGCTTTTCTGGAAATCCTGTTTCTGGTAAGTGGTGGCAGTGCGATCGGCGGCGGGGATGTGAAACTGATCATTCTGGCGTTTCTGCTGGGATGTATTATCGGTTCTGTTGTCCATGTGATCCGCATCAAAATAAGTGGTGCCGGACGAGTACTCGCTATGGGGCCGTATCTGTCAGTAGGTATTTTTCTGGCTGCATTATGGGGAAATACATGGATCAGCTGGTATCTTGGCCTTCTTGGCCTGTAGCAGTTTCTTTATAACTGAGATGGATTATCTTTGTGAGAGACAATGGATAATTCAGCTGATTTTCAGTTATAAAAATATGAATTTTGTCTGAGATATTTTTGACAGAATCCATATTTTTGTAACTGATATATCAGGAAGGAAAGCAAACCTGATATTCTGATACATAAGTTGTCATGTAGGACAACAATAAAATGGAGGAAACCTGAGAAATGGCGAAAATTTTAAACATAGAAATTGATACAGCCCAGTTGAGGGTAGCAGAGACGGACAGCCGTGGACTGAGAATCTATCGCTGTTTTACACTTCCGGTTCCTCAGGGTGCCGTGGATGATGGGCAGATCCGTGACACAAAGA
>OJMK01001215.1_pt1 | contig 21664 bp, 19 predicted proteins | sample 1597201 | NCBI WGS metagenome assembly OJMK01 (sample SAMEA2452125, study PRJEB22498) | human gut metagenome | reverse complement strand
TGAACGCCAGCCGTGCCCTGGCCATCGTCTCCGGCTCGTCCAACAACTCGATCGGACGGGTGCAGACTCCGACGCTCGCCATGATATGCAGCCGCTACAGGGAGAACCGCAGTTTCGTATCCACACCATACTGGCAGCTGCATGTCACCCTCAATGGCGGCACGTCACACCGCCGCTTCTTCCATCCCGCGACCTTTGACGACAGGCAGAAGGCAGAAACCGCCTACCGCAGTCTCTCTCCCGATTCTTCGGCGACGGTCACGAAGGTGGAGCGCAGGAAAACCCTGCAACAGCCGCCGCTGCTCTACGACCTGACGGCACTTCAGAAGGACTGCAACGTGCACCTCGACCTGCCCGCGGCAAAGACGCTGGACATCGCCCAGTCGCTCTACGAGAAGAAGCTCATTTCCTACCCGAGAACGGGAAGCCGGTATATCCCGCACGACGTGATGGCCTGCGTACCCGGTCTGCTGGAAAGAATCTTGGCCATGCCCGGATTCACCACAAGTGCCGGAATCCTTGACTTTGCGCGTCTCAACACCCGTAGCGTGGACGACAGCAAAGTGACGGACCACCATGCCCTCATCACGACCGGCATCGCACCCGAAGGGCTTTCCGAAGCGGAGGAGGCCGTCTATACGCTGATAGCTGGACGTATGCTGGAGGCGTTCTCGCCCTGCTGCGAGAAGGAACAGATTCTTATGGAGTGCCGTCTGGACAACATGGATTTCCGCTCGAAAAGCTCCCTTGTCGTCAGTCCGGGATGGCGCGGCATCTTCCGCAGGAAAGAGGACAGGCAGGACGACGAGCCGGAAACCGACGAGGGTACGGCCATATTTGCCGAAGGGGACACGGTACCGGTTTCAGGATTCGGACTGGCCCAGAAGAAGACCGTGCCCAGACCGCTCTACACCGAAGCCACGCTGCTGGCAGCAATGGAGACCTGCGGCAGGGAGATAGCCGACGAACAGGCACGCGAGGCCGTGAAGGAGCTGGGCATCGGCACGCCCGCCACAAGAGCCGCCATCATCACCACACTGTTCAAACGTGACTATATCGCCCGCTCCGGCAAGAGCATTGTCCCCACGGAAAAGGGACTCCATATCTACGATGCGGTGAAGGACATGCTCGTGGCGGACGTTTCCCTGACAGGAAGCTGGGAGAAGACCCTGCTCCAGATAGAGCGGCACACGCTCGGACCGGACACGTTCATGGCATCCATCACGGACTACACCCGCAAGGCTACCCGTGAAATCCTGAACCTCAGCCTTCCGGCGGTAGCCGCCCGCACGTTCACCTGTCCCAAATGCAAAAACGGACACATCATCGTCAGGGAGAAGAGTGCCCGCTGCGACAATAAAGGGTGCGGACTGACCGTGTACCGCAGGTTCCTGAACAAGGAACTGACGGACCAGCATCTGGAACAGCTCTTCTCCTCCGGCTCCACACGCCTTATCAAGGGATTCAAGGGAAAGAAGGGCGTGGCTTTCGACGCTTCGGTCACTTTCGACGCCGGGTTCACCCTGACACTCTCGTTCCCCAAAAACGGGAACGGCAGGAAAAGGAAATGATGAAGCCATCCCGATTCGAGGGGCAAAGGTCGCAGCCCGCCCGTTTCCACCGGCAAGGTCTGGCCTTACGGTTTCTGGGAAAAATCATCCTCGCCCGAGGCTCCGGTATTTTTCCCGAAAACCTTGCCTGTGGAGGCGGACTGCAAGAAAGCCCCTGAAACCGGGAATGGCATTCCCGCCAAACACATGAAGATTATGAAAGCAAAAGAACGTATCAGAAAGATAGCGGACAGCAGATGGGCAAGGACACTCGCGCTGGCCGTAACAGCAGCCATCATATTCAGCTGGCTCTATTCCCACGGCATATCGCCTGTATGGACCGCCGTGGCCATCATCTGTTTCAGGGGACTCTTCAGGTTCCTCTACCGTATAGCCTGTTTTCTCGTGGCACTGGCCATCATTCTGTGCATACTGAGTTTTCTGGTCTTCTGAAATCTGACGATATGGAACATGCACGGAACAAAGCCTGGTAATTTACCGGGCTTTGTTCATGTAATCTTAATTTGATTCATTGTTAAAGTGGCGTATAAAGAGTTATATAATCGTCTAATATCAAATATTTTTCGTAATTTTAAACTCTGAGAATATCGCAGTAATATCGCTATGTTCCTAATATTCAATGAAACATCTATTTAATTATATTATTTTCTCGCAAAATTAGTTTCCAATATAAATGAAAACAAGCAAAATTATAATACAGTTTTTAATATTATTGTTTACGTTATCTGTTAACGGACAAACACTATCTGAAGAACTTACTTATCTCCAGACTGACAAGGGTATCTACGAGACAGGTGAAGACCTGTGGTTCAAGTCGTATGTATTCGACCGTAGCACACTTTCACTATCGGGTGCAGGCAGAACACTGTTCGTTGAAATGCTTGACGGTAGTGACAGCATCGTATGGCAGGAAAAGTACCCCATACAGTCCGGCATATCTGAGGGACATATCTATTTGGACAAGAATCTCAGACCGGGAGACTACCGGATACATGCCTACACAAAGTATTCATTCACGGCTGATACATTGAGACCTTACCATCCGAAATTGATACGCATCGTAAAGAACATAACTGACAAAGGACATGTACAAGACAGTGAAACAGAACGGAAAGTGTCTCGCCTGTCCTTCTTTCCCGAAGGCGGCAGTCTCATAGACGGAGTGGCGGCAAAGGTGACTTTCAAGGGCACTGACAAGAAAGGGATGCCCGCAGATGTTAAGGGCGAGCTTCGTGAGGACGGCAGACGTATAGCACGTCTGGAGTCTCTGCATGACGGCATGGGCATGTTCATGCTTCTTCCCCACAAGGGTTCTCGTTATACCGCAGTCCTTGATGACGGTACTGAATATGGTTTTCCAGATGTTGAATCTTCCGGTCTTTCACTCCATTTAAGGAAGCAGACCAACGAATATATGGAGTTCCTTCTTTCGCAACAGAAGGGTGCAGCTCCGCAGAGGATACGTCTTGAGGGGAAAATGAGGGGCGTGAAGTACTGCATGGCCGAAGGAACCCTGAATGAAATCCTGAAGGTAAAAATTCCTGTGAGCGAGTTCCCACTTCAGGGTATAGCTGAGTTTACGCTTTACGATGAGAAGGGGCTTCCCGTTGCAGAACGCCTTGTCTATCTCAACCCCCAAAGGAAGCTAAACATAGAAATCAGTACCGACAAGGAGAGATACGCCACAAGAGAGAAAGGCAAAGTCTCGGTCCGTGTTTCTGACGCACAGGGCAAACCCGTCGTGGCACATCTCGGTCTCAGCATCTTCGATGCCTCATACATCAATGAGGCGGTTCCTGAGAACATGCTTTCCTACTGCATGCTGTCCTCCGAAATAAGAGGCAACATACACAATCCTGCATACTATTTCAATGACAGGAACAAAGACAGGCTTCGGTCGCTTGACCTACTTCTGCTCACGCAAGGTTGGAGAAGGTACGTATGGGAGAACTTTGATGATACCAAAGAGCCGGTCATTTTCCTGTTTGACGAGATTTTAGGAAGACAGACCATAGGCAAGAAAAGGAAACGTAATGAGGTTGGAAACGTACAGCAGCTTCTCCAGGTATCCGGACCGGATGCGGATACACAGTTCATCATGACAGACTCGATGGGGAACTTTGCAGTCCCTACCGAACAGATGCTTGCCCTGCGTGGCGGCTATGTCTATCTTAAACCCATGCTTGACAAGGACGAGTACAGGCCGGAAGTGTTGTTCAAGGCTGATTTCCCGATAGCAGATAGTCTGAGAAGTCATCTCAAATGCTATACAGCATTTCAAGACATGAATCTTGTAAAGTCAGTAGAAAAGTTTGACAATTCCGTCATAAGCCGTGACAGCAGTATCCTTCTGTCCGAGGTGACCGTTACAGGAACGAAAGGAAGGGTATTCAGGGACAAAATGATGGGAAGGCTGGACAGTCTGGCGCAGCTGAATACAAATTCTGCATATGTATGTACCTCATGTAATTATTTAATCAACTATAGAATGGATTACAATGCTCACCATAATGAGTTTGGTCGTTGCCCTGCAAAAGGTCGAAAGAAACCAATCATTGGTAAAACCTATTCCATTGCTAAATTCAAATATAATGGTGATACTTCTACTTCAGGTACTTCTTTCAGTGTGGTAGATGTTCAAAGTATTGTATATCAAGTTCCTTTTTATACAGAAGAAGAACTTCTGCGCATGAATAACTTATATCGTGTAAAAGGCTATTACGGCAAACGCGAGTTCTATAAGCCTGTGGAAGCTGACATGCTGTTGCCAATGCCCGATGCACGCAACGTACTGATGTGGAAACCAGACATAATTACGGATGAAAACGGATGTGCGGAAGTGGAGTTCTTCTGCTCAGACATCAATACCGGATTTGTGGGAGTGATTGAGGGAACTGACGGAATGGGTAATATAGGAACTTCCATTTGTGAGTTTAACGTATGGAAGTGAAACAGCAAAGACATGGTAACTCCTCATATCTCTCGCAATTCCTAATCTGGCTACCTGAAATCAAAAAGCCAACAAATTCCAAATGAAAATATAAACTCAAACAAAAAAGTCCTTACCTTTGGATCTCAATAACATAATATGCCATAAAACTTAAACTCTATTGTATATGAAAGTCAAATATATCACATTCCTTTCACTCAGTGTGCTTATAGGAGCATTTGTCTCATGCATCGACTCACACGAAATAAAGATTACAGGCTCTGTAAAGAATTTAAAAGAAGGAACAATTATCTATCAGAAATCCATCAACGGAATGTTTAATTCGCAATCTCAGGATACATTGAAGCTGAACAAGGACAGCACGTTCAGTCTCACACTCCATAGTAACGGGTACGAACAGATACGCCTATTCCTGTGGGGAAAGCGTTACTTAGGTTCCTTCATTGCCGACGGCGGTAACTATCGCTTGCAAATTGATGCCGCAGCCACGCATCCCATTTCCATCCTGGAAGGCAAAAATGAGAAAAACATGGAGGTGTCAAGAATGATGGACGAACTGGGGCAAGACGTGTTTGATGTGCTTTCAAGAAAAGGTGACAAGTGGGGTATTACTCAGGACACCATAGCCACTTCAGTCAGCAAAAAGTTGCAGGATGCGGCATTAGCCTTGGATGAAAAGATGAAAGGTGTGGATGAAGATTTATATGAAAAAGCCCGCCAGAATACACGCATACAAATGATGTGGGCTTTCCAGAACCAGCTTTTCGGCATTGCCTACCGCTATTCCGAGGCCACCAAGCAAAGCTGGCTCAAGGAATGGGAAAAGATGCAAGAATTCTGCAACGTGAACCATCCTGTCAGTACCTTCTCTCCTGCTTTCCATGAGGTAGTCTATAACAATGCGGGTATCACCTACTACACCAAAGGAGAGCCGATAGACGAAGAATTGAAGAAGAATCCCAATAAGTTGATTTTCCATTATATCGAAAAAAACCTTACGGGCAAGGCACAGGAATCGGCCATGGCATTACTCTTCCTGATGGACGCAAACGAGGAAAAATACAGTCCGGAGATACTTCCGTTGGAGAAACGATTCAAGCAACTGTATCCGCAAAGCAAATGGCAGCCACTGATAGACCAGGCCATTGCCAAGAACAAGGCTTTCAACCAGACTCAGACACCGGAATATATCCATTTCCCTGATGTGAATCATGCCAAGACTCTCAAGGATATCACGGACATGTACAAAGGAAAAGTGATTTTCATGGATATCTGGGCTACCTGGTGCGGTCCCTGCCGTGCATCCTTCGCGCATGTAAAACCTTTACAAGAATATGCCAAAATGAACGACATCGTACTGCTGTATCTCTCCATTGACCGTTCGGAAGAGGATTCCAAATGGCGCAAGATGGCAGCACATTATGACCTGATGGGTGAGCATGTACGCGTACAGGAAGCATTTAAAGATGAAATATACCAGACCTTTGGTAACGAACAAAGAGCACTTTCCATTCCTCATTACGTAATTATCGGGAAGGATGGAAAAATTAAGTTCAGGTCGGCTTCTTCTCCGGAAGATATGGAAAAACTAAAATCTCAATTGAAAGAGGCTACGCAGGCAGGAGCATAACCCCTGTTGCTACTGAAACCCATAATACACAGAAAAACCGCCACGCATTTCGGAAAGGATGCGTGGCGGCTATATTTTTACTTCAATGTTTTTACGTCGGAGAAGACATTGCCCACATTCTCTCCAATCTCCAGATAATGATGATGAATCAGGTCGTACGAAGCCAACTCACATTCCAGCGTCATATACAATTCCTCAATGACATATTTTTATTATTTTGAATCCACGTAAAAATATTTTCCAACCTTAGTGCTTGGATAACTTCCGCTCAATCTTATACAAACGAGCTTTACTTAATTCTACTAAGTACATTCTTTGACCTGCCCCCTTTGACTTCCTACTTTTTTCTTATTCTTCCCATAGCTTCATTACTTGGCCATACGCAATTGTTGATCCGTAGGGTAGACCATTTACCCAGTATTTAACGTGCCAAAAATTAATGCTTATAAACTGACACCATTTTATAATATTACTTCAACAAAGATAGACTTTTTCTCTAAATTATTGATTGCTGCAAATTTTACATGAACGTCAATACGAATGTTGGACTTCTTTCATAATGCTGAAGGACTGTTGCGAAATACAAATTATAGAAAGATATGAGGAATTCTTTATTTTACCTAAATCGTATGGATATATCTATAACTATACCACTATTCCAATAATCCAATGTAATGAAGACAATCCAAATAACGGTGTTTTTGACATAATAAAACCCCGAAAGTTAGACAAAAACTTTCGGGGTTTTGAGATTCATGCCAGACACGGGCTGTTCTTTTTATATCTGCCACACTCGGAAACGATACACCAGAAAGAGGGAAAGGACTAAAAATACAGACATTGGCAAACCGAGAACTACAGGGCAAAGTTGGCAAACGCTTCTTGTCGGACGGCAAGGTCAGGCCGCAAGCGGTTTCGGAAAAAATCATCCTCGCTGCGCTCCGGTATTTTTCCCGAAAACCCTGCCTTTCCGGAAGCATTTGCCGTTGGGCCCTTGTAGTTCAACGGGCTGCCAAAGCCCGGGTATTCACAGTTAAAAATTAAAGAATATGCAACAAGAGATCATCACAAGACAGTCACCAGCTCCGATAGGGATGCCCGTGACAAGAAGACCGAAAGTACACGTCCCGCAACCGGCAATCAAGCTGCCACCAAGGGGAACCACAGGTCCCGTTCACATCTCAAAGCTGCTGAACCCCGTTCTGGAAATTTGCAGACATCCGGACAGGAACAGGCTGCTGGCAGAATTCTTCAGCGAATATTGAAACACATCGTCTAATCATTTAATATCTGAAATTATGTTTTTTACAGCAATCCACCAGATGATGACGGAAAGCGTGGACCTCACGATCGTCATCCGCAAGACAAACGGACAACTGACCGTTTCCACATTGCCCAAATCGAACGGACTCAAGGACGAGGCCCAGAACCACATCGTGCCGCTGACTGTCACGGGCACACCGCAGGAACTTGACACAGGATTCCTGCAGGCAGTCACAAGACCTATACAGAAAACGTGCGGGCTGATCTCCAATATGGCACAGTTCGAGGCACAGGCGGACAAGGCCGCTGCCAGCAGCAAGGCTGCCAAGGAAGCGAAATCCAAGGAGACGAAGGAAGAACGCGAGAAACGGGAGAAGTATGAGAAACTGATGAAGAAGGCGGAAGAACTGACAGCGGCCAGAAACCACCGGGAAGCCGTCAGTGTGCTTACACAGGCGAAAGCACACGCGAATGCCGCCCAGTTGAAGGAAATCGAGGAGAAGATAAAGGCGGCCGACACGGAAATGAATCGGGGAAGCCTCTTCGACCTGATGGAACAGGAAGCACAGCCGGAACCTTCTGTACAGCAGCAACAGCCACACTCCCAACAGCCGGCATACACACAGGCAACGGAACAGAGAAATCCGCAACCGCAACGTCCGCAACAGCCGGCACCGCAGCAGACATACACGCGGAGACCGTCACAACCGATGCCGGGACAGGCTCAGCCCGCACCGCAGAGACCACAACAGGCATACACGCAGCATCCGCAACAGCCAGGAATATGGCCGTCGCAACAACAGCCGCAGGCAAGACCGCAGATACAGCCGCACGCGCAATATGTCCAGCGGACAGGAGGACAGCAGCCTTCCCAACCTCAATATCCGCCGCAGCCTGAAATTCAAGACTGGCAGGAAGAACGGTTCATGCAGGAGGACGAACAGCAACCGTACCTCTCCGATCAGGAACACCCCGCATACAGTGAGAAGGACTACGAGGAATACATTGATTTCCCGCAGTCCATGCTGGAACCCAAGTATTCACCTTATCAGACAGTTTAAGACATGGCACTCGAAATCAAAGGAATGACACGCTCATTCAAATTCAAGAAAGGAACGGAGTATATAACCCTTCAGGACCCGGATCCGAACATCTCGCCGGACATGGTCATGAGCTACTATTCGAACATGTACCCGGAACTGACGACGGCTACCGTTCACGGACCGGTCATCAGGGAGGACATGACAGAATATGAGTTCAAGACAACTATCGGAACAAAAGGATAAAGAATATGGCAAAGGACAACAGAAAAAAGAAGAAATCATGTGTACCATTGGACGGATATCAGGCGGAACAGCTCGCGAGACTTATCATTGCGGAAACAGAAAGGAAGGTGCATTACGGCACGGAAAGAAAGAAACGGATTGCGGCACCCAGCGGTGCCGTAATTCTTTTCTGAACGCTACGTTCTTGCCGATATCCCCATCGGAACTGTTCACGGACGGTACTGACGGGAAGCCGCACAATCTTATCACGCAGGAAAACTATGAGTACCTGCGTGATTCCTTTTTCAGATATGCACTCCTCATGAAGAAGGAGGCGGTACATACACCGGGACGAACGCCCGGTGGAAGCATTGCCAGACTGCACGAAGATATGTGTAACCTTGTAGGCAATGACATGAATGTCAACATTGAGCAGGACGAAGAAAGACTCCTGTTCCGTCTCTGGAAATGTCATGAATGGGGAGAACTCACGTTGTATTACTTCCCGACGAAGTTCATGGAAAGGCTCGGACCGGAACTGAGACGCATATCCGTCACCTTCATCCACAACCTGATGCAGGCGAACGGGATAAACACTGTACTGGACGAGGATGACATGGACTATGCCCTGACACTGATGTCTGAGGATGATTCGGGTGAAACGGCATCTGACCGGAAAAAGAGGCGGCGGCTCCTGCACTCCTATGAGGAAGGCAGGATACATGCCCTGTTACGCCGGGTGGAACGCAAATCCTATTACAAGAATCTGCCGAAGGCAATCGACCGATATAAGCCGAAGAACGGGTACGAACAGTCACTGCTCTCTGTCATGAAGGAGGGACTGGAGTTCCTTACACCTGAACACGGCATCATGGAATACGGCTACGATCCCTTCTACGAGGAAGAACCAGACTTTCTGCCCATGTATCTCAGCAAGCAGATCCGGGTCATCTATGACTGCACCGACATGATAACGGAATATCTCACCGACTATTACAACTCCTACAGCCAGGAGACTTATGACATCATTCCGGTCACCACCTGTGACCTGTCTCCGGAAACGGAGGAACTGTTCCATATGGACGACTATCCGGAACGTTTCTTCAAATGGGCGGAAAAATTCATCAACATCACAGTATAAACCAATCTGAAAGCATATGATAGACAGCAACGAACTGACCAGAAAAATCAAGACGCCGCTCAACCCCAAGGCGGCACTGATTGCCTATGCCTCGGAGAATGACAGGAACTTTTTCCTTGAAATCCGTGAAATTGACGACCGGGGAAACATGACGGAAGGTAGACCGGTAACCATGGAATTCATGAACACGCTCGTGAAGGGATACTCGGAAAGACACAGCACCACTCCATATGGGAAGATTCCCGACAACCTGTTGTATTGCGACCCGCGCAAGGGAAGCGAGAGATACGTGTGGTACAACCCTCCGCACAAGAGGATGATGTTCTTCAGCCCCGCGCTCAAAATAGAAAACGCGGAATATTACCTGCCGGGAGTGATCTATGAGGCCGGAGAACACGGAATGAGAATCTATGCCTACAAGGAAAATGTTCCCGGACCGGATACCGTGCTGTACGCCGCGCCCTTCTTCAACGTGACAGGTTCCAGCGTATGTCTGGGAAACGCCAGGATAGAGCTGCCGAAGGACCTGACCTATGAGAAGCTGCTGCAGTACTGGGAAAGGAAATTCTGGCTGACGGAATTCACCCACCTGGGAGGGAACGGGAACCCGACAAGGTCAAACCTCGTGCTGGTGACAAAGGCGGCACGGGACAGGGACTTCAACCTCGACGAACTGAAGCAACTGAACAACATGAAACTTAAAGACATACTGAAATGAAAAGAGTACATTACATCGACAACTATCTCATAAACCCGCAGCATCCGGTAACGGTAAACCTTATCGGAGCGGGAGGAACAGGCTCGCAGGTACTTACCTGCCTGGCCAGACTTGACACGGCACTGAGGGGACTCGGACACCCCGGGCTGTTTATAACCGTGTATGATTCCGACATCGTGACGGAGGCCAACATCGGGCGACAGCTCTTCAGCCCCTCGGACATCGGCCTGAACAAGGCACAGTGTCTTGTCACACGCATGAACAACTTCTTCGGCAACGACTGGAAGGCGGTACCGGACATCTATCCGGCAGCCCTGAAGGACGCTAGACGGGATAATCTGGCCAACATAACGATCACCTGCACGGACAACATAAAGTCACGTATCGACCTGTGGAACATACTGAAAGCCGTGCCGGTATCGGAATACAGAAGCCACGAGACGCCCCTGTACTGGATGGACTTTGGGAATACACAGGACACGGGACAGGTCGTCCTCGGAACCGTACCGAAAAAAATCAGGCAGCCGGAATCCAAGCTGTACGAAACGGTGGAGTCACTGAAAGTGATTACCCGCTACGTGAAATACGCGAAAGTAAAGGAGAAAGACTCGGGACCGAGCTGCTCACTGGCAGAGGCCCTGGAAAAGCAGGACCTGTTCATCAACTCCACATTGGCACAGCTCGGCTGCAATATCCTGTGGAAAATGTTCCGCAACGGCATGATCGAGCATTACGGGCTGTACCTGAACCTTTCTACCTTGAAAATGAATCCGATACCTGTCTGAACGCGGCTTTATGACCTATAACATGTTAAAACTTGTTTGAAATCAAGACAAACATATATTAACTTCATTGCAGTTAGGAACAAATGTATATATTTGTATTTTGGAATATTATACAATAGGACAGCGTATTGTCTTGCCGGAACTTCCATAATTCAGGCAAACGAAAACAGGGCCATCCACATTTCCACACGGGACTATAACAGGGGGCCTTATTTTTTCCTGCATCGGAAAATACGGAGAAACAGAAATATGGACTGACTGTAAAAAAAAGAATATGGACAAGATATTGGATACCCGAACCAGAGAATTTTCTGCCGACAGCTGCCGGCAGAAGGGAGAATCATGCGGGCAAACCGTCGCCCGCCAAGGTTATAAAAGGCCGGAGTGCATTCTGTGTACGACTGGATAGCGCATCGGGGTGACATCCAAATTACTCACGTCCCGGAAGACTGCGCCCCACAACCTTCCGGGATTTTTTTATCATAAGGCGTATGAGGAAGCTAAGTGGAATTTCATTGCAGACAAAAATCATAGCTGGTTATCTGATATTGCTGGCAGTCATCGGAAGCATGATTGCCATACTGCTTCATGAGCGCAAAAAAATGCATGACATAGCAAACGGAACCGCAGAAGTACGTGAGATCCGGAATGAAGTCAACGCCATACGCCGCCACATTGTCGGAATCGCATTGCTGGGGGAATCCGCCATCGGATGGGACAGCGAGGACTTCTCAGCATACCAGAACAGGCGCCTGCACATAGACAGCCTGCTGGAACGGATGAAAGACAACGGCCTGGATCTGGTAAGCCACGAACAGATAGACACATTGCGACGACTGTTGGAAGAGAAGGAAAGCCGCCTGTATCATCTTACAACGGTTTTTCAGGAGCAGAGGACATCAGACAGCCTGCTCTACAACCATCTCCCCGAGGTCATCGACAAGAGTACCCGTACACGCACGGTCACCCGCCGGAAAAACGGCATAGCAGGTTTCTTTGGCAAGAAGGAAACCGTACAGGTGCCGGCTTCCACGACAGAACTGCGGCAGCTCAACCGCCAGTTGATAACTATGCAGGAAGAGCATGACAGACATATCGGACTCTATATTGACAGCCTGCGTTTGCAAAACCTGAAACTGAACAAAAGACTGAACTCCTTCATCACCGCCCTTGACGAACAGGTCCAGGCCGCTTTCCAAAACCGGGAAACAAGGATTGCGGAGGCAAAGGCACTTTCATTCAAGCTGTTTGCGGCTACCATCATCGTTGCCATTGTCCTGCTGATCATATCCCATCTTGTCATACAGAGGGACATACGGCGCAAGGAACATGACCGCAGCAGACTGGTGGATACGCTCAAACAGAACCGGGAACTGTCCGAAATGAGAAAGCGTATCATCGTAACGCTTTCCCATGACATAAGGGGACCATTGAACGCCATCTGCGGCAGTGCGGAACTGGCCATTGACACCAGGGAAAGAAAACGCCGCAACACTTACCTTGACAACATCATCAAGTCCTCACGCCATATCACAAGGCTTGCCAACAGCCTGCTTGACCTCTCCAGACTGGACGAAGCGAAGGAATCACTGAACAGGATACCTTTCAACCTGAAAGCCTTCGTCGACGACATTAACGAGGAATACACCTGTGCGGCCAATGACAAGGGGCTGGTCTTCAAAACGGAAGCAGAAGGCACCGACATAGTGGTATACGGAGATGCGGACCGTATCCGTCAGGTGGCGGACAACCTGCTGACTAACGCTATCAAGTTCACCCGCAACGGAACAGTATGTTTCCGAGTAAGCCACAAGGACGTGGTAATGACCATGGAGGTGGAGGACTCGGGCATCGGCATGGACAAGGAAACGATAGAACGCATATTCAGACCGTTTGAACGGGCGGCGCCAGACATTTCGCCGGAAGGCTTCGGGCTCGGCCTTCCGATAACCAAGGGACTTGTGAACCTGCTCGGCGGCAGTATTTCCGTATCGAGCCATGTCGGGGAAGGCAGTCTGTTCCACACGGAAATCCCCCTCACCATTTCCACTGAACCGGTAAAGAACCACGTCATGCCGACCGTGAAAAGGCTCAGCCTTCCAAAGCGTATCATCCTTGTGGACGACGATCCGATACAACTGCGCATCGTCATGGAGATGCTGGAGCGCAACGGTGTATCATGCCGTACCTGCATCGGGGCGAAGGACGTGGTGGGCGAACTGCGGAAAGAACCCTACGACTTACTGCTGACAGACATCCAGATGCACGGGACCAGCGGTTTTGACTTGCTATATCTCCTGCGTCATTCCAATATCGGAAATTCACGCACCATTCCGGTTGCCGCCATGACTGCCCGCAACGACGTGGACGAAAGCCGCTATACTGAAGCCGGCTTTTCCGGCTGCATACAGAAACCGTTCTCCATGAACGAGCTGCAGGCTTTCCTTTCCTCCATAATGGAAAGGTCGGGCCAGCGGCAGGAACAGAAGGCGGATTTCAATGCCTTAGCCGCAGAGACGGGGGATATGGAATGGATGCTCAATGCTTTCATTGAGGAATCGATCGACAACAGGACGGAACTGAAAAAAGCCCTTGAAAGCATGAAAACGGACACGGAGCGGATGAAAAACACCCTGCACCGCATGTATCCCACCTGGGAACAGCTGGGAGTGGCCTGTGAACTGGAAACATACAGCAGAATCCTACATGACGATACTTCCGATGATCTGACCATCAGTACATATACAGAGACGGTCATCGGAAGAATAGACCGGCTGGTAGGCGATGCGAAGAACCTGCTTTCGGAAATCAGAAAACTTGACTTAAAGAACTATACGGATGAAACACAGAATACTCATAGTTGAAGACAATATCCTGCTGGCCGGACAACAAAAGAAATGGTTTGAGAAATCCGGCTATGAAGCAGTGACGACGATAGACGAACCCGGTGCAAGGCGGCTTCTGAAAAAGGAGCCTTTCGATCTTGTCCTTTCCGATGTCCGTCTTCCGCAGGGGGACGGCATATCGCTGCTCGAATGGATGCAGAGAGAACGGATAGACGTTCCCTTCATCATCATGACCGGATATGCCTCCGTGTCGGATGCCGTCCGTGCCATCAAGATGGGGGCAAAAGACTATCTGGTCAAGCCTGTTCAGATGGATGAACTGCAAAGTCTGATAAAGAACATCCTGCATCCTCGCTCAGTCATATACGGAAAGGACAAGGGCATCCTTCCCAGGAACAGCCGACAGATGAAAGAAGTGGAAAATCTAGCTCGTACGGTCGCTCCATTTGACATTTCCGTACTGATTCTTGGTCCGAACGGTGCAGGCAAGGAATCCGTAGCGCAACGTATCCATTATTCCAGCGAGCGCAGGGAAAAGCCGTTCCTGGCAGTAAACTGCGGGGTCATTCCCAAAGAGCTTGCGCCCTCGCTCTTTTTCGGGCATGTGAAGGGGACGTTTACGGGGGCGGACACAAACCGTGAAGGCTTCTTTGAAACGGCCCGTGGCGGGACCCTGTTCCTTGACGAAGTAGGAACATTGTCCATGGAGGTACAAAGCATGCTCCTGCGTACCTTGCAGGAAGGCAGCTATATCCCTATAGGCAGCAACCGGGAGAAACACTCCGACGTAAGGATAGTGGCGGCAACCAACGAGGACCTTCAGCTGGCCATCAGGGAGAGACGCTTCCGGGAAGACCTCTACCACCGTCTGGGGGAATTTGAAATCGTCCTGCCGGCCCTGCATGAATGCCCGGAGGACATACTTCCGCTTGCCGAACATTTCAGGGAAAAGTTCTCCAGGGAACTCAAACGGCAGACCGACGGATTCAGCCGTGAGGCAGAGCAACAGCTGCTCTCATACGGCTGGCCGGGAAATGTACGGGAATTGCAGAACAAGATCAAACGAGCCGTCCTGCTGTCCAAACAGCCGATAATCGAAACGGTTTGTTTGAACATAAGAATCGAGGATGAGAAAGAGAAAATCTTCCTTTTTCCGGAAAATGAGACACAGGAAAAACAGTCCATCATCAGGGCCTTGAAAATATGCACGGGCAACCGGAAACGGACGGCGGAGATGCTGCACATTGATCCTTCTACGTTGTACAGAAAAATGAAGAAATACGGACTGAACGACAAATAAAGGCAATATAGACCGGAGATGTTTTCCAGTCTGGAATAAAATGCCTACATTTGCATAAGTCTGGCAAAATATGGAATACATACTGCCAGCAGGAACATAAGAAAATACCGACAGGGCTGACAGCCTCGCCGGATATTATACATAAGTCGCAAGACGTCTCGGATGGGAATCTGACAAATTCAAAAATACAGAGGCTTTTGCGTGCAGCTTATGCTATGCCTAATAGCGTGAGCTCATGCAAATTTCTGTATTGGGCTTTGTCAGAGCCTCCATCCGAAATAGCGTGAGCCTCACGCTTTTCATTTGGAGTATCAAGGTATGGCAAAGTTACAGGTTCTGATAGCAATGACATTGAACGGTTTCGTCCCCGCACGGAACGATTCCCTGCTGCAATGGATACAAAACAGCGATGACGGTTTCCCCTACTGGCGGGGCCGGTCCACCCGCATGTTGTATCCGGGCTATCCGCTAGTCGACCTCATCTGTGACAAGGAACAGTCTGCACCCTCTGACATATATCTGGCTGAAATCTATGACGACAGCGGCGCAGAACTGCTGCGGGGACTGTCCCTGTACCGCCTGATAGATGAGATGGTCATTTTTCTTCTTCCGGTAATCAGTTCCGAAACGGTTCCCGTATCAAAACATATCTCCACGGACAAATGGGAACTGGTCAGGACAAAAACATTCAGAAACGGGATCTGCCGCCTTACTTATCGCAAAACATTGCAATAAAAGATTGCACGCTCTTGCATTTGCAATACTTCCATCAGTCTCGTTTTTATGGGGCTGATTTTTTATTTCTCTATTATTCAGCGACTTGCCATAATTTTATGTGGCAATATGCTCCATTGGTCCATGTTTTGGCCTATATCATAATGAAACCTGTTGCGCAACACGGTGTAAAAAATGGAATTATTACACTAAAAACAGAATTCATTATGATACAGATAGACAGGGAGACATTCCAGATGATGCTCCACCAGATAATGGAACGGTTTGACAGGATAGATGACAGACTGAACCGTATGAACAGGCAGACGGCCGCCCTTGAAGGTGACAAGCTGCTTGACAACCAGGATATGTGCGAACTCCTTGGTGTTACCAAGCGTACCCTTGCACGCTACCGCCAGAAGAAGCTCGTCACATACTACATGATTGACGGACGTACCTATTACAAAGCTTCGGAAGTCCAGGACTTCCTGAACAAAAAGGGAAAGGTGCTGCCTGCGAAAATAAAAAAGGAACTCGGTCTTCAATCCTAATAAAATGACGGTATGGAAATTATATGTATGGAAAAACAGACCTTTGACGAATTGGTTGTCCGCCTCAGCCTGATTGAGAAAAAAGTCATCGGTCTATGTAGTCAGACCAAAGACGCGGGACTGAAAAAATGGATGGACAATCAGGAGGTATGCGGGGTTCTCCGAATATCCAAGAAAACACTTCAGGTATATCGCGAGAAAGGACTGTTGCCTTTCACCCGGATCAAGAACAAGTTCTTCTACAAACCGGAAGATGTACAAAGCCTGTTGGAATCAAGTTATCACCCACAAAAAAGAAAGCCATGAGTTACGATCTTATAAACAGAAAAGACCAGCGGATTGATACTATTTTCAAAGGGCTGGAAAACATGGAGCGCATGATAGACGCAATACGGACGGCTCCAAGGCCCGCATTTCACGGTGATTATTTCCTCACGGACGAGGAACTTTCAAAGCTGTTGAAAGTAAGCCGGCGTACATTGCAGGAATACCGGACCCTTGGTGTGATACCTTACTATCTTGTGCAGGGAAAAGCCCTTTACAAAGAGTCAGACATACAAAAAGTTCTTGATGACGCTTATAAAAGATGCAGGGAAGAACAGCGATGGGTATGAAGCAAAAGTAAAAGAAACGGCCTCTTTACAAGGTCGTTTCTTTGTTGTCGGACAATTGGTATTCGAATCTCCTTCTTCGTTTCTTGACAATAACATCTTCTTCATACAGACCAGGAATCCGATCCATTCCGGCTGCTTTCAGCCGTTTCATGTCCTCATCCACTTTCCTGTCAGTCACTTTGGCGTAAAGCTGCGTGGTCTCAATACGCATGTGCCCCATCATTTTGCCGACTGTCTCGATTGGAACACCTAATGAAAGGGTTATATGGGTTCCGAAATTGTGTCGTGCCTTATGAAATGTAAGTTCAAATCCATAAACTTCACCCAACTGGTGGGCGAGCATAATGAAATACGTACGACTATACAGATTGAAAACCTTGTCATCCTTTCTCTGTTCCCGATATTTCTCTATTATCTTCAAAGGAATATCCAGCAATCGGACAGAAGACAGTGTTCCTGTTTTCTGGCGGTGGATATGAATCCACCATGAACCGTCTTCAGATTGAGTAATATCATTTACCCTCAATTTTTTCAAATCCGTATAGGCAAGTCCGGTAAAAGTAGAGAAGATGAACATATCCCTTACAAACTGAAGCTGTGGCTTCTCGACAGGTGTTGTAAGCAGTGTCTTCAGGTCTTCCAGCTTCAGATGACGACTTTTCCGTTTGGGCAGTTCAGGATGAAGGCGACAATACGGATCACGGCGGATTGTTCCCTGGCTGACAGCCCGCATGGTCATCTTCTTCAGCCTGTAAAGATGTTCATGCACGCTCTTCGGGCTTAAATTCCTGTCCGTCCTGAGAAAAAGTTCAAAGTCATCGTAGAACACACGGTCAAGACTACGTAGCAGTACATCCTCTACGCCGCGTTTTTCCTGCACGAAAGCCGAAAGGTGCTTATATGAACGTAAGTAGGAATCATAACTCTCCTTTATACGATCCACACCGATACGCTTCTTAAACTCCTCGTTATGCTCTCTGAAAAGAGCCAGCAGAGTTAGCGGTTTCTGACCGACTCCCATCACGGCATTCTTTACCTGCTCTGCCGTAATAAATCCCAGACTGTTCTTAATCCGCCTGTAATGCTCCTTGATTTCTTTGGTCAGATCATCAATAGCCTGGTTGACGGTAATGGCATTCTCACTGCGGCCGTCAGCCCGTCCTTTTTCAGGATTCCAGATGGCCGGATTGACGGATACTTTCGTTCCTATCTGTTCCCATTTGGCATCTATGCTTATCTTGCACAGCAACTGGCACGTTCCATCCTTACGGACTTTGGTGCGGTTTATATAAAACAGTATCGCAAATGTACTGCGACGTTTGATTTCCATATTGTCAGTATTTCTTTTCATAATCCTATTTTTTGCCATTATCAAATAACTACAGAAAACCGCTCAACAATTATTTTATCCAATGCTTTCGTATCTGTATCTATCTTATTGTCTGTCACCTTTGCGTAATGCTGTGTGGTCTCAATACGACTGTGCCCCAACATCTTGCTGACCGTTTCAAGCGGTACGCCATGGGAAAGTGTAATTTCTGTCGCATAGGTATGACGGGCTGCATGGAAGACCAGCTTACGTCCTATACCGCAAATTTCGGCGATGCGTTTCAGATAACGATTCAATGAACTGTTGGAATACATGGGAAGAAGCTTTCCTTCAGGAGCCATATCGCGGTATTTTTCAATAATATGGAACGGCAGTTCCATAAGCGGTATTTCAAAATCTACACCGGTTTTCTTGCGAGAACTCCTGATCCACCAGGTACCATCTTCCGCGAGAGAAAGGTTTTCATTTGTCAGCAGACACATGTCGCTATAGGGAATACCCGTATAACAGGAAAACAGGAACATATCTCTCACATGATAAAGAATCTGATCATGGAGAGGTGTTGTCATAATCCTATTCAATTCTTCGGAGGTGAGATATTTCTGTTCCGGTTTCGGATGTACCGGTTCATATCCGACAAACGGGAATACTGTTATTATACCGTCAGCAATAGCTTCTCCGACAATTGTTTTCAGTTGGACGGTAAGATTGACTATTGTGCCTGAAGCCAGACAACATTCCGTACGTAGATACAAGTCATATTTTTCAATGAAGGAACGGTCCAATGCGGCAAAAGGGATATCTGACAGCTTATATTGCATCTGTAAAAAACGTACCAGATGATTGTAGGAATTGCGGTAAGCCCTCAATGTCTTTTCCGTACGATTGATCCCAACGCGTTTCTCGAAATTTCTAATGAAAAGTCTGAAATAGCTTAATAGGGTTTCCTGTTCCGAAGCCATACCCAAAAGTTGATGCTTTACATCCTCTGCTGTTACATCCTCACGGATTGCAGATTGTTCCGCATAGATGCCGAGCGCGGCAGCACGTATTTCATCCAGTCTGTTGTTTATGTCTCTTGCCGCAACACTTTTTCCACACGCCCGTCCGGATGACCACAATGACTGTGGCACACGAAACTTGACACTGAATGCTGTTTCAGAGTGCTTGCCGACAATAAGCCGTGCCATCACGGGACAGTTTCCCCTGGCATCCGCCTCGCTCTTTTTAAGGTAGAACGAAACCTTTACATCTGTCTGATTCATAATCTGTTCCATTGTTTGCAAAATTAACAGAGACAGAGTTAATCATCGGCATGTAAAATATCGTCAGACATCGACAAAGCTATCACCATTGACTTCCGGAACCTATATTTTTCATATCTCAAAAAAAATAAGTACCTTCGCTAAGCCAAAATGATGAAACTGCGTTCTTTACGGTCGGAGCAGAAAGGATTTTCAAACAACTCCATACAACTGGAATGGGCAACGGATAGGTAGCAATTTTTTCGCTTAACTATTCAAAAAACGGCTTCAAAGCACACATTTACAAATGCGGAATAATGCTGCGTATCTCCCTGAAAGCCCAATAGTTTACATTATTCTTCCTAAATCCATCCGAAATCGGGCGAGTTTTCGTATTTTTGTTCGAAAAAAGTTTTTTGCCTTTATATGGATTATCAAACCAAACCGCAGTTTGTGGAGTTGCCATGGAGAGAGTGTTGTACTGCGGATTGTAGTAGGTGTCCTACGTTTTCCTCTCCGTTCCGCCGTGTCGGCGATGTCGCCTATTGCCGTTTTGCCCTCCTGTCGTTTCGACAGGTCGGTGATGGCCTGCGGTTCAATCCCGATCGGATTGTCCGTCTGGTGTTTGTCCTGTCGGGATCGCTGAAATTCGAGCGGGCAAACGATCCCGTTCGGTTGATCACTTCGAAACAATGCGCCTGTCTGCCTTGCGGCGAACCCTTCTCCCTGACGGGACAGGATGAAGGGACCCGTGCCGTGGTGTTGTCGCTGTCGCGCGGTCTCGGTTTTTGCGAGGGGGATATTTTCGGTGCTTCGGCATCGGAGGATACGGTCATCCCCGCTGATCCGATTCCTTCGCTGTCGCTCCACCCGGTGATCGAGTCGCTTCTTGCCGGACTGTTCGTTGTCCCCGAGCTGGTTGAGTGCGCCCGATACCACCGGATCAAGGCGACCGAACTGTTCCTGTTGATCAAGGCGCTTTACACTCCTACCGAACTGGCTTATTTCTTTCAGCCCATGATGCAGCCCGAAGATCATTTCCGCACGTTCGTTTGCAACAACTACGAACGGGCGCGCAGTGTTGCCGAACTGGCTGCCCTGGCCGGAATGAGCCTTTCGGTCTTCAAACGCCGCTTTGCCGAACATTTTGACGACAGCGTCTACCATTGGATGATGCGGCAGAAGGCGCAGCGGATTCTGACCGATATCCAGGATGGAGAGCAGAGTACGCGTGCCCTGATGGAAAAGTACGGTTTCCGCTATTACACGCAGTTCAGCCGTTTCTGCAAGAACTATCTGCAGGCAACCCCCGCCCAACTGATTGCCGCGTCGCGTCCCCGTTGATGCTCCGGGTAGGATTGGCGCAGTTGTTGTCAGCTCTTTATATATAGGTGTCGCTCGGTATCGGGCTGAAGGATCGGATGCTTCGGGAAGCTGTGTGCGGTTTGTGGGCAGAAGTTGTGATATTTTTTGCGCAGATTGTTGTGTTATTCAAAAGTTTTCCTAACTTTGCACCCGATTTCGCCCGTGAAGCGAAAGCGGTCGGACGGGGTTCTTTGAGAAGAGTTAAAAAAGTGGAAAATTTATCCCGAATAATTTGGTAGATAAATTTTTTATGCCTACTTTTGCAATCCAAAACGGTGGATATTGCCGATGTAGCTCAGTTGGCCAGAGCAGCTGATTTGTAATCAGCTGGTCGTGGGTTCGAATCCCTCCATCGGCTCGCGAGCCGACGCGGGGAG
>OJMK01001173.1_pt1 | contig 22285 bp, 23 predicted proteins | sample 1597201 | NCBI WGS metagenome assembly OJMK01 (sample SAMEA2452125, study PRJEB22498) | human gut metagenome | reverse complement strand
CACATACCGACGTACTCAAACCCACGAGTCGCAAAGTTTTTCTACGGAATTACTGGAATCCAAAGGAACCGGCAGCGAACATTTGTCACAAACCCAATCCTTCCAAACTTAGTTTTTCATTGTATTTGAGAATATAGAACCGCTTACTTTCGCACACAAAAAACAATTTGTATTGCATCTATCAAATTATATGACTACAAATTTTGATTTGTACTTAAATATCTCCTGCTTTTTGCCGTAAAATGTTTAATTTTTGATGTAACTTTTGAAACATCAATTTTGATTTGTCGACTTGTTCAACAAATGATACATACTTATCAACCATATAATCTGGTGGACAAATAATAGGAAAATCCTCAATATGTTCTTTATTTAACTGGCGTTTATCAATTCCACCAACGCAAACACTTCTAATCAAGTCTCGATATTCATCCGAGACAAGTATTCTAAGTACAAATTTATTATTTACTTCTGGTTTTAATCTTATAAAATACACATGACCATTAACATTAGCCATATCATCCTCGCCCATATATAGCGCAGCTCGCCCAAGCGAGCTGTTTTCTGTATTGATACGTCCGGTCTTAGTCATTAAAATATCACCCTGTTTTAAGCTACTCCTTTTCATCTTTGCATGAGTTTCTTCGTCTATATAAGCAATATCATCCATTTTCAAACAATCTTTCCAAACATTCTGACTTCTAAAAAAAGCTATACCTTCTTCAACATAATTTTCGGAGCCACCTTTTGGTGTATTACCACTATTTATTTGAACTGATAAATCCTTTAATTCTTTTATTGGCCAATTCATTGGATTAGCAACAGCGTCCCCAAACATCTCGACAAATCGGGCTTTGATAAGGTCATCTAACGAACCCAATTCTTGCTTTCGCATTTCAATAATATTGCAGATTTTATCTAATACAGCAACAATCTGGTCTTGTTTATCAAGTGCAGGAATTTCAAACTTCATCTTCTTAAGCTGATTCATCTTAATACTTTTGAATGTACTTCCTGAACTGTTAGATGCCAAATAATCAAGAGTCGATTTTACTCTAAAAATGTAATAGAAATATTTCTGTCTCACTATACTTGTATCAAGCGTAAAGGCAAACACCGACTCATTTATATCCCACACCATAGGTTCTTCTTCAATAATATACATATCTCCCATCCTGCCTATGGAAGCAAATAATATATCACCCTTCTTAATCTGAGAACGCTTATGAATAAGCTTAATTGCTTCATCATTAACAACATCAGTGTTATCATCAATTACTAATGAGTTATTTTTAATATTCTTTATCGTAATATAATAATTGTTACCTTGTCCAAGTTTAAAATTCTGTCTTGGATTTAAACCTGTTCTAGCAAATAGCACTACTTCATCAAATGTTTTTTGCATTTATCTATTATCCCTGCAAACCTCAATTTGTCTCTTGCAGCTAAAGAAACTTCTCATTATTAATCTAAAAACAAGCGTGACCGCCAAACAGACAGATATTTGCGCGGTCACTACTTATTAAATACATCAGGCACACTGACTCATTTCTCATTTAGCCCATATATTTCTGATGTGATGTCTTCACATTGCTCTGATTCACCATCGCGTACTGCATCGTTGTATCAATTTGCGAATGTCCCAAAATTTTTTGCACCTGTTCAATTGGCATTCCTTTATCAATTGCTCTCGTAGCCATAGTTCTCCGAAATTTATGCGGATGGATTCTTTCTAAATCAAGCCGACGTCCAAGTTTGCGAAGTCGAATTTCCACACCACTTATTTTTAATCTGTCATGCGGTGCATCAAGAGTCACAAACAGCGCCTCATTTTGATCGGTTCGCCTCTCTATGTATTCCTTCAAATGCACCTTTGCCTTTGCATCAAAATAAACTTTTCGCTCTTTGTCTCCTTTTCCGTACACAACACATTCCCGCCCTTCCAAATCAATATCATCAATATTTAAATTAACAAGCTCTCCCACTCGAATCCCCGTTGAATACAGCAAATCGATAATTGCCAAATCGCGAATTTCTTCACAGTTATCTCTTAGTTTTTCGATTCCTTCATCTGTTATTACATTTTTAACAACAGTCTTGGTTTTAATTTTATGTATCCTTCGCATCGGACTTTTCAGAACATAATCCTCTTCTTCCAACCACGAAAAAAAGCTGGATATATTTCTCCGGATATTGTCAATTGTTACATTAGAGCAACTATTTAATCGTTGATAATCTGCCAAATACGCTCTTATTTCTTCTGTTGTTATTTTACGCACTTCTGTTTCAATGCAAGACAACATATGCTCCACCGTCACACGATAATATTGAATTGTCCGCTCTGAACATCCCTCAATCTTTTTTGCATCCAAAAACATCTGCAAAAATTCTTTGTTCTCAATTTTCTTGGTGTCTGCTTGATTTTCCGCAAATGTGTTAACCATTACTTCCTGTAGCTTTTTCATCTGCGGAATCGATAGATACTCCGACATCTCATTTAAAATTGTAACTACTTTCTCTTCCATATTGGTACCTCCTTATTTTGGTACCCACATCCATCCCCTGCACTTACAATTCATATTTGAAATTCCATGTTTTGCGCTTATATTATGCGCAATATAAGCACGAAGGTCAAGTATCCAGAAAAAACAAATGTGCTAATATTACAAATAATATTAACACACTTGCATAATTCCAGAATTTAACTATTTTATTTTCTTATACTCATCCAAAATATTCCTGCATTAATGAATCAAACAATGTTTGCGTTTCATCCAATGCCTTTTGCACTGCAACTTTTGATTTGTCGACTTGTTCTACGAATATTGCAAACTCGTCTTGCAAGCCTCTTGGTGGTACTTGAATAGTTAACTGTTCTAGTAATCTAACTCTTATTCCTATAACGGTACTACCAGATGAGTTCCCCATGTATTTTCTAATAAATTCTTCAGCAGACAACGCATACTCTAAATATGTTGGGTTTAATTCTTCCGTCTGCATCGTAACTATTCTTTGTCCTATATAAAATTCTGTATTAAAATGCGGTATTCTACATACATTTCCAAGTGGAGCTTCTGTTGTAAATACTACATCTCCTTCTTTAGGGAAACCTCTTACCATTACCTTGTCATATGTTTCCTTCGAGATATATTCTAGTGGTTCCAAAGTCATATGGTGCATCTTTACATTTTTTGCTGTAATGAAAGGCAAACCTCTCTCAACTTTTTTGGGTGTCTTTCCACGATAGTCAATAATATTACAAAGATTGAGTAATGTATCCTCAGGATATTTACCATCAAACATCTCGACAAATCGGGCTTTGATAAGGTCGTCAAGAGCCAATAATTCTTTTCTACGATTTTGAATTATACCATATATCTTTTCTAGATTCTCTGCGCATTTATGTTGCTGTTCAAAATTAATATCTGGAATCATTGTTTCTTCAAGAATCTTTCGGCTGATTGCTTTAAATGTACTTCCATTTCCTTTGTCATTTAATTCGGCTTTTTTGCCTTTAAGTGCCCAATAAATAAAATCCTGTGAAACTTTATTCCTATCTGGTGTTATCGCCGCAAGCCCACGACCAATGCAGCATTCCTCCTTAGCATAATTTAATGCACCTATCGGGGCTCTAACTGAAATTAGAATATCCTCTGCCTGAGCTATTTTTGTTGGAGTATTACACCACACTCTTGTAATAGGATATCTTTCGCCAAAATCCGCATTTCCTTGAAAGAATGGCATGCCATCTCCATAATCATTATAACTCGACGAATTGGGTGACTGCCCCATATTTATTTTGCACACATCTTTTAATGCTATTAATTTCATCTTCCTCATGCCTCTACAGGCTACGCACAATATTCTTTACCGTTTTATCAAATTGTATTGCATACAGAACATATGTTTGCTATAATGTAATTGGTGCTACCCTTACGGTAGGCGGTTAGTCCTTTTGCAGAGGACTGTGACCTCTGATTACATAGAAATCTTTTTACAGAAATCTACAAAGGAGGATTTTATTATGCTTACAACGGAACTTTTTATAGCCATCATCAGCTTATGTATCACTTGCTTTGCCCTTGGTTATGCCGTTGGTTGTAAAAGCAATGATAAAACACAAAAATAACCGCCCAGTCCAGTAAACTTTGGCGGTTATTTTTATAAAACCAAATTGATATTGGGCTAACCATCTATCGGTAGCACCTCTATGATTATATTAGCATCTAACCGCTTTTATGTCAAACATGTATTCTGTTTTTTAACTTTTTTGATAACCACTCGTAGCACTGCAAACCTCAATTTGTGAGGTCCTTTCTTTCTTATTTTGCAAGCATTTCGCGCAATTCTTTCGTTTCCTTCGCAATCTGCTCGTTCAACTGTTCAATCTCAGCAAGAATCTCCTCTGTCGGTGGATATTCCACTGGGATATACTCTATTTTCTTATACTTGTTAATCGACAAGTCATAATCATTGTCAGCAATTTCCTGCTTATCTACCAAGAAACTCTGCTCCGTTCTTTCGCGAGTTTCCTCGTTATCTTTATGATGGAATCTCTCAATAATATCCGGAATGTCATTTTCCTCAATTGGCTGACGCTTATCATCCAGCGAATGACCATCAGCCTTCATATCGTAAAACCAAACTTTTTCGGTACCACCGGCATTCGTTTTCGTAAATATCAAAATAGCCGTAGACACACCGGCATACGGTTTAAATACACCGGATGGCATAGAAATAACACCTTCCAAGTATTGATTTTCCACTAATTCCTTACGCAAATTCTTATGCGCCTTTGAGGAGCCAAACAAAACACCGTCCGGAACAATACAGGCACATCTGCCACCTACCCGAAGCAGACGAATAAACAGTGCAACAAACAACAATTCAGTCTTCGTTGTACTAGTAATTGCAGACAGTGATTCACTAATATTTTCCTTGTTTAATGTTCCCTTAAAAGGTGGGTTGGCAAGGACTAAATCGTAGGTATCTTTCACCATGTAATCTTTTGACACGCTATCCTGCTTATTCAACTGTGGATTCGTAACCGAATGAAGCATCAGATTCATGCAGGACAAACGACACATAGTTTCATCCGTATCAAATCCCGTAAATGTTTCCGTTGCGTATTTTTTCCATTGCTCCTCGGTCATTTTGCTTCCATAATGAGTTCTTATGTATTCTGCCGACGAAATCAAAAACCCCGCCGTACCACACGCCGGGTCACAAATTTTCATATCCGGTGTTGGCTGCATGAGATTTACCATCATGTCACGAATATGTTTTGGTGTTCGAAATGCACCAAGCCGCCCAGCAGAATTTAATTTACCAAGCATATGCTCGTATAAATCTCCCTGCATATCTAAACCTTTGATGTCATTTTCAAAGAGGTCATCTAAGCCAATAATAACTTTTTGTAATGCCAATGGTTCATTAATTTTGAATGTTGCATGTTTCAAATATCTTGAAAACGCTGAATTTTCATCCTGATTCAAATTGATTAGAAAAATAAAGACATGTTCAACAAAATGTTTGTGAAGTTCTCTAGCTTCCATTCCTTTAAAATTTCTCCATCGCAATGCTTGTTCTTCTTTAGAATCTCCAAAAATATGTTTCTGTGGTTCCCCTGAAAGCAATTCGGCAGTTTCAATATCTGCTTCATGCTCATCAAGTTGTTTTGCAAACATAAGATATGTTAACTGCTCAATAACTTCGGTCGGCTGTGATACTCCTCCCGCAATGACATCAAGCCATATCTGTTCAATTTTGTTTTTCACTACTGCTGGTAACATGTTTTCCTCCTCACGTGTTCTTTCGCTTTACTCGATTTTTATACTACTATATTAACGATTTTTAACAGTAACGTCAATTATTACTTCATTTTCGTCGCAAGCTACAGTTATCTCATATTATAAATAGAATCACACAAAGGATTGATTTTTATTCACATGTTTGATAAGATATTGTCAGTGCTACCCTATTCGGTAGGCGGTTCGCCTTCGTCGCAAGAGTATTAGCTTGCGTTTACATAGAAATCCTTTGCGGAAATCTCATGAGGAGGATTGTGCTTATGCTTACAACGGAACTCTTTATAGCCATAATCAGCTTATGTATTACTTGCTTTGCTCTTGGTTATACCGTTGGTTCCAAGAGCAATAATAAAACACAAGAGTAACCGCCTGGTCTGCAAACTTTGGCAGTTACTCTTGTAACCAAAAAATCAGGCTAACCGTCTATATGCGGTAGCACATTTTCTATCACTATATTAGCATCAAATTATATTTATGTCAAACATTCCTGCAAGACAATTCTCCCCCCAAAGCAACGCTTTTCCCAAACTTTCTGCCTTATGGTTGCTTTGCTTACAACTATTTTTCTATTTCATGCAACTCTTTCTTAAAAATCCAGAAAAAAGCGTTGTTTTTTTCGGAAAAATTGAGATAAATCCGACAAAATGGGGCTGAATATGCAACGTTTTTGGGCTTTGGAGCAAGTTAGCGTTGTTTTAGCAAGTTACCAGCCCTTCTTCCGGCGAACATGCCTTGTAATGATCGCCAGAATCCTTCCTAAGCCGTGCAGCGCCTATCTCTTCGCGATAGGCGCTCACGGGCTGCGCCCTATAATAATAAAAATACCGACACCTACACACTTTTGTGCAAGCACAAGTATGCAGGTGACGGTATTTTCCTTATTGCACGGCTTAAGCCTAACGTGCACATTTATACTGTAGGTCTTCCCAGCGGCGGTCTACTTCTGCCTGGAATTGTTCGATTAGGTGTTCGTTGCCTTTTTTGAAGAGGTGTTTGAAACGTCCCTGAACTCGAAGAAAGTCTTCGATTGGAAGTTTCTTCTTTGGCTCATAGGAAAGAATCCATTTACCATGGTCTACCTCAAAAAGTGGCCAGTAGCAGGTTTCTACGGCAAGTTTACAGATGTTCATGATATCTGCTGTGTCGTAACGCCAGCCACGTGGGCATGGTGTCATTACATTCAGAAAGCTTGCGCCTTCTGTGTAGATGGCTTTTTCTGATTTTCGATGCAAATCTTTAAAATCCGTTGTCATTGTTGTCTGTGCAACATAAGCAACGTCGTGGTCTGCAATGATGCTTGCCAAGTCTTTGCGGTTCTGCATTTTACCTACGGACTGCTTGCCAACCGGCGTTGTCGTTGTATCTGCATACATAGGTGTTGCCGAAGAACGCTGGATACCGGTGTTCATATAGGCACCATTGTCATAGCAGACATAAACCATGTCATGTCCACGCTCCATCGCACCGGACAATGACTGGAAACCGATGTCGTAAGTTCCGCCGTCTCCACCAAATGTAATAAATTTAAATGTTTCGTCTTCCGGCAGTCTGCCGCGTTTTTTCAAGGCACGGTAAGCAGTCTCAACACCACTCAATGTGGCACCTGCATTTTCAAATGCATTATGTATGTAACTGTCCTCCCATGCGGTGTATGGATACATAAAAGAAGAAACTTCCAGACATCCGGTCGCATTACCAATGACTGCGTGGTCTCCCTCATGCAGAGCACGAAGTACGGCACGTACAGCGATTGTTGCACCACAGCCGGCACACATACGATGTCCCGGAGCCAATCTCTCTGGTTTTTCCATCATAGTTTTTAAACGATAATCACTCATACTATCCTCCGTTTATCCTCTCAGTCTGATATACTGGTACTGTTCTACTGTCTTGCCATTTTCAATCATATCCTCTAATTCCGCAAATACATCTTTTACATCTTTGATGGTAAAATCACGTCCGGCCAGACCGTATATGTAATTTACTGCTTCAATCATAACTTTATTTTTGAACAAGGCTGCCGGCACCTCACTGCCAAGCGGTCCGCCATTGCCATTGTAGCTCTCACAACGGTCCATAACAGCAACTGCTTTGCAATTTGCTAAAGCTTTTGCAATTTCCTCTGAAGGGAATGGACGGAATACACGAAGTTTGAGTACACCGACTTTTTTGCCTTCTGCCCGCAACTCATCGACAGCCTCTTTCGCAGTTCCTGCTGCCGAACCCATAATCAACATAATGTAATCGGCATCTTCCGTTTTATATTCCTCAAAAAGCTCAAAACCACGTCCGGTCAGCTCTTTGTATTTTTTTGCAACTTCCTTAATAACTTCTTTTGAATTTTCAAGTGCCACTTCCTGATTTTTCTTTGCTTCCATCGCATAATTGGAAACAGAATACGGTCCTACCGCAATCGGTTTGCCGGGATTTAACAAAAATTCTTCCGGATGATACTCACCAACAAAATCTTTGACCGCTTCATCTTCCAAGAGCGTAATATTTTCCACAGCGTGGCTTGTAATAAATCCATCCTGGCAAATCATAACCGGAAGATGCACTCTCGTATCTTCCGCAATCGGATATGCCTGAATAAAGTTGTCATACGCTTCCTGATTATTTTCTGCGTAAATCTGAATCCAGCCGGTATCTCTTGCGCCCATACCATCGGAGTGGTCGCAGTTAATGTTAATCGGACCGGATAATGTACGGTTTACCAACGCCATAACAAGTGGCAGACGATTCGATGCGGCAAGAAGAAGTTCTTCCCACATAAGTGCGAGTCCTGCAGAAGAAGTAGCCGTCAAACTTCTCGCACCTGCTGCCTCGGCACCAATCGTTGCACTCATGGAAGAATGTTCACTCTCCACCGGGATAAACTCGGTATCCATCTCACCATTTGCAATATAGGTAGAAACCATCTGTGGAATCTCCGTCGAAGGAGTAATTGGAAATGCCGGCATGACATCCGGATTAATCTGGCGGATTGCATACGATACCGCTTCATTTCCTGACATACGTTCTTTAATTGCCATTAGATATTTCCCTCCTTCATCTCAATTGCGCCAAATGGGCATACTTTAGCACAAATGCCGCAGCCCTTACAATGGTCATAGTCAAATTCGCCACGCTTTCCATCTTTAACCGGAATACTGCAGTCCGGGCAAACCGGGGTGCAGAGCAGACATTGTTTACATTTATCTGCAACATAAATCGGGGTATTCGTGCGCCACTCACCGGTATTAAAAAGTTTTGAAGTGCCACCCGCAAAAACCATCAAGCCTTCTGTCAAATCCTGATGTGGTGTTTTTTCGTTGATTTTTGTAACATCTGTTCTCACGCCATTGCCTCCTTATCTTTCTGAATATCGATGGAAACAACGTCAAAGGCACGCTCCAACGCTTCCATATTACCGTCAATTACTTCCGGTTTCTTTGCAAATTTATGTTCATAAGAAGCTCTCATTTCATGAATAAAAGTCTCTTTTTCCATTACTTCACTGACCGCTACCGTAGCTGCTAACATCGGTGAATTCGGAAAATTCTTTCCTAATGTCTCCACGGAAATATGTCTGGCATCAATCGCATAAACACGACCTTTGTAGCCATTGAGTTTCGGAATCATTTCCTCTCTCTTTTTCGGTGTGTTAATAATAATTGCACCTGTTTCCTTCAAACCGGCTGTCACATCAACTGAATCCAAAAGTGTCTCATCCACAACTACCACATAATCCGGATGGTAAATGTTTGAATGTACGCGAATCACATCGGAACTGATGCGGTTGTACGCCGTAATCGGTGCTCCCATACGCTCCGGACCATATTCCGGAAATCCCTGCACGTTCTGACCCGTTTTGAACGCTACATCCGCAAGCAAAAGTGCTGCCGTCTTGGCACCCTGGCCGCCGCGGCCGTGCCATCTGATTTCGATACCGTTCTTCATCGTTCTCAAATCTCCTTCTATCCTTCATCCATTGGGTGCAAAATTTTCTCAATAACGTTTTGACCCAGCATATCCTATTATATCGTAGGAAAAACAAATGTAAAGCGAAAATGTTTAATTTTGTTCACTTTTGAAGTGAATTATTTTCATTATCTGTTTTTTTCAACTTTCTCCGGGCAAACAGTTGGAACAAGCCCCCATTTATGTTATACTACTAACAGAAACATTAAAGGAGATTGGATTTCATTGATTAAGCGATTTTATGTACCAACTTCCAAACTAGAAGAGGGCATGCAGATTGACCAGGTTATCAAAGACAGACTGGACCGTACACTCATTGCCCGTGGCTCTGCTTTGGATGCTTATTTGATTGAAGGCCTGAAAAAACGAGGCATACACGGAGTATACATAAAGACAGGTGAGGAAGACCCGGAGGAAAAACCGGAGGAAGAAACACTCACCCCTTTTGTACGCAATAAAATCGAAAAATACCGCACAGAAGATCCAAGAAAAGTTTATTTATCAGAGAGTGTTAAAAAACGCGTGTCCGAGGGAATCCAGTATTTATATAACAATTCAGACTCACCGGAATTCACAAACACTTCCGCAAAAATTACAAATGACTTAATTCACGCCATTGACCACAACGACGCTTTGGCGGTTGATATCAGTGCACTCAAAACAAGCGATGAATATACGTTTAAGCACAGTGTGGATGTCGCTACCATCTCCATGATTATTGCCAGAAACTTGGGCATGTCAAGCAAAGATGTTTATAATATCGGTATCGCCGGACTTTTACACGATATGGGAAAATCAAAAATCCCATCCGAAATTTTAAACAAGCCGGCTCGCTTAACCGATGAAGAATTTGCTATTATGAAACAGCACTCCGAGCTTGGCTATAACATATTAAAAGAGAAAAAAGAATTTCATGGTGCCATTTCGCTTGCCGTGCTGCAGCATCATGAAAAAATGAACGGAACCGGATATCCATTTGGATACGCTTCCGATAAAATTGTACCTTATGCAAAAATTCTGTCCATTGCGGACGTTTACGACGCTCTAGTAACCGAGCGTCCTTACAAAAAATCATTTTCCCAGCGCACCGCCGTGGAAATGATTATGTCAATGACCGCCGAGTTAGATATCACTGCCATGCGCAGTTTCATGGAGAGCGTCATTCTCTATCCGGTTGATACAACGGTTTCACTGAGCAATGGCGAACAGGCCCGCGTTGTCGAAAATAAACCAAATGCCGTCCTTCGTCCCACCGTCGTAGGACTAAAGAGCGGCATTGTTTACAATCTTTCGGAAGACTTAACCTGTGCTTCCATCGTTATTCAATAGACACGATTTTATTTAATCCACCATACGAATACTTTCAATGACCGGCTGGTCTGCTTTTTCAATCGTTCCGTTACCGTCAGTCGGAGTGGCATCTTCACAAATCTTATCGACAACTTTCATTCCCTTTGTCACTTTTCCAAAAGCAGCATACTCACCATCCAAATAGGTTGAATCCTGATGCATAATGAAGAACTGGGAACTTGCGCTGTCCGGGTCTGACGAACGCGCCATGGAAATCACACCTCTTTTATGAGATATGTTATTCTCTACTCCATTGGAAGAAAATTCACCTTTAATCGTCTCATCTGAACCACCGGTTCCGTTTCCTAACGGATCACCGCCCTGAATCATAAAGCCGGACATAATGCGGTGAAATGTCAAACCATCATAAAACTTTTCATTCACCAATTTGATAAAGTTTGCAACCGTAATCGGTGCCGTATCACCGTCTAACTCCACCTCAATCGTGCCATAATCTTTCACTTTAATTTTTGCATGATGCTTACCTTTTGTATCCGTTGTTTTTGATTCCGGCTCTTTTGTTGCCTCGGCTGTCTCCGTAGCTTTTGGGGCCTTTGTCGCCTTTGTCTCGCTCGTCGTATCGGATTTTGAACTTCCACACGCACTAAGCCCCATTACAAGAACTGCCAATACAAGCAGAAAACTAAATTTCTTTTTCATGTTACTAAATTCTCCTTTCAAACGTCATTGTCCCCATTATAGCGAATCGATACCTTTTATGCAAGTTCGGAAAAGCATGTTATGTTCTTTTGATTTTCCTTCTTACGTATCGTCTTCTCTATTCACTAACGATATCGCCACATAACCGGTCAGTCACAATTTCCTTGCATTTTTCTCTATGTGCCACATGAAGTGGGTGGTTCATAAACTTCTTTAACGATTCCTCATCTGCAAATTCTGCATAAAAAACAAGGTCATAGCCACCGGCAAAATTGCGGTTTATCTCTGCATGCAAAAGCCCCTCTATATTTCCATTCATCGTAGCCACTGACTGCTGCATAAAACGAAGGGATTCCTCCTGTGTATGCTCCTCTTTCACTTTCTCCGTGAAATTCCAAAATAAAATATGTCTTATCATCGTTTTACCTCCTTATTTCCTAACTCCCAAAAAGCGACTGCACTCGCCGCGGCTACATTCAGCGAATCAACGCCATGTGCCATCGGTATTTTGATGGTGTAATCACTTTGTTTTATTGTCTGCGGCATGAGACCTTCTCCTTCGGTTCCTAAAATGATGGCAAGTTTTTCTTCTTCTTTCAGTTTCTCATCCGCAATTGAAACCGTATCCTCACACAGTGCCATTGCCGCCGTTTTATAGCCAAGTTTGTGCAGCCTGCTCACATAGGTTTCATCATCCGGCAGAAAACTCCACGGAATCTGAAACACGGTTCCCATACTTACTCGCACCGCACGGCGGTATAAGGGGTCGCTGCAATCCGGAGTAAGCAGGACAGCATCCATTGAAAGCGCTGCTGCCGAACGGAAAATCGCACCTACATTGGTTGGATTCACCACGTTTTCCAGAACTGCTATCCGTCTTGCCATCCGGCACACACTTTCAATCGATGGAAGTTCTTTGCGATACATCGCACAAAGCATCCCTCTCGTGAGTTTGAATCCTGTGATTTTTGTCAACACATCAAACGGTGCTGTAAAAATTGGAATCTCCGGGTATTTTGCGATAAATTTCCGCCCCTGCTTTTCGATGTGCGCTTCTTCCATGAGAAATGATACCGGCTCATACCCAGCTGCCAGTGCTCTCTCAATGACAATCGGACTCTCCGCAATAAACATCCCCCTGCCATGTGCCGGGCGGTGTTTTAACTGCGCCTCTTTTTCACGTGCATAAAAATCAAGTGCCTCATCTGAAAAATCCGCAATCTTAATTATGTTTACCATCGTTTCTATGTGCTCCTTCTTATGCGTAAGTTCGAATCAGCCAGCGTAAACGCTTCTTGGTCTCTGTAATCAACACCATATTACGTGCCAACGGCTGTCCGCTTCCGCCAGCCCATTGTGCCGCTTCCTTGGCTGCTTCCTTTTCTTTTTTCTTTATCCAGCGAATCTGTTTTTTCTTTAACACTTTTTTCTGCTTTGCCGACAACCCTTTATAAAGCAGTTTGTATACACGATTGAGTTCTTTGTCCCAGATTTTGAATTCTTTGTAAGAATCTTGATTCATTTCAAGTTGCGGACCATCATACTTAAAGTTCTTTTTACATTTGCGGTATATTTTATTGTAGCTTCGAATCAATGTCACCTGTCTTTTGCTCTGCTTTTTCACCGCCGCCGATGCAGGAACCGCCATAGAAACTGCAGCCGTTGTAATTAACATCGTAAATATCATAACATATGTAATTAATTTTTTCATAAGTCAAGCACTCTCCTTTTTCTATTGATATTTCTTCTTTTATCATAGAATGTTATGTGCGTGACGTCAAGGTCAAGTGTTCTCTGCATGCCAAACGGCAGCCCATTACAGACTGCCGTTTGCTTTCCCTCTCTGTTTGCCTTCGTCTTTCCCTTTCGTGTTTACCCTTGTGTTCACATATCCTCCTGTTGTGTCTTTAGCCGTAACACAAATCTTACCCGAACTCTTTACAAATAACAACCACTTTGGCACAAGCGGTAAAAAAATTACACAAACGGTAAAAATATTCTTTTATGCTTCTTTGTTTTTGTGTCAAAATATGCTACAATAAGGAAAATTTGTAAAACTTTTGGATTATAAGGAGATTAACTTTGAGAATTGCGATTGTGGATGATGATATACAAATGTGTGAACAACTACGCACTTTGTTAAATGAATTTCTCGGAGATTCTTCAGAAATATCGGATTATCGAAGTGGCGAAGAGTTTCTGAATGCTTGGGAGACCGCGGATTTTGACCTTATTATTTTAGATATTTTTATGGACAAACTGACCGGCGTGGATGTTGCCCGTAAAATCAGGGAACGAGACAGCAACGTAAAAATTGTTTTCAGTACAACGAGCAATGAATTTGCCAGTGAAAGTTATGAGGTAAATGCCTGCTATTATCTGCGCAAACCATTTGGGCGCGACAAAGTAAAGGTTATGTTAGACCGGCTTAACCTCACAGAAATTGAGAAGATGCGTACGGTAAAACTTCCCGATGGCACCAGTGCCATCCTGCGCAATATTATTTATGTTGATTTTTCTTCACACCGGGTCACCCTTCACTGCAAATACGACGTTGACACAATTGTGCGAACTTCTTTTTCCGAAATTGAATCGCTCTTATGTGCCTATCCGTATTTTTCCAGCCCGACAAAAGGTATGTTAATTAATTTTTATGAAGTTGCTTCCCAGACCAATGATGTTTTTGTCATGAGCGACGGAAAAAGTATCCCAATTAGCAGACGTAAATCCAAAGAAGTTTTAGATGCCTATTTTACGTTCCGGTTTGAAATGTTACGAAATGGAGGTGGCAAATGATGCTGTCTTTTTATCGATTGGCGGAAGTCGCCATTTATTCCCTGCTGAATTTTCTTCCTTTTCTTGCCCTGGCACTTTATCCGTTCCGGCACAGTCTTCGTTTTTCGATAAATACAACATTTTTTTTGATTGTTCTTGTGACAATTTTGCAGCTTTTTCTCGGTGCATGGGCTGCCTTTGCTCCCGGAAACAACACCGGAACCATCAGTGCAGTAAGCACCATCCTGTATGCTGCTTTTTATTTTCTTGCCATAAAAAAACACTTTGGCAAAACGTTTTTTACACTTTTAATGATTTCAAATCTTGCGAACCTCGCTGTAATTTCATCAAAGACCATAGAAAATCTTTTCTTCCCTGACCTCGCCGTACAAAGTTACCGCTGGTCTTTTTCTCTCATGCTTGCTGTGGTAGAAATAATTCTTGCTATTCCTCTGTTTTTCTATATGAAAAAAGTGTATACACCGGCAGTAGAAAAGGAGCCATCCGGCTTTGAGTGGCGGTATTTGTGGGTAATTCCTGCCACCTTTTATGTGATGTGGTATTATGCGTTCTACGGAAATGCTTCCAAATCAAGTCTTGAAATTGCCCTGCGTCCGAAAAATACGCTGTTTTTATTTATTATCAATGTCGGTGCCATTTTCATTTACTATGTCGTTACACGCCTGATTTTGGAGCAGACCAAAACCCTCCTGCTGACGGAACGCAACCATGAATTGACCATGCAGACGGTACAATACGAAAATTTGCAGGAGAAAATCACAGAGGTGCGCCGAGCCAAGCACGATGTCCGCCACCATATCACACTTATGCAGGAATACCTGAATACAAGAAACTATACTGCTCTAAGTGAGTATCTAAAACAGTACAGAATGAGTTTACCAGACGATACGCCGGTACAGTTCTGCGCAAATACTGCCGCCAATGCCGTACTTGTATATTTTGCACAACAGGCCAAAGAGCAGGGTATTACCTATCTCGTAAAAACAGGAATTCCGGAAAAAATCAACATTCCGGAAACCGACATTTCGGTTCTCCTCGGCAACCTATTGGAAAACGCTGTAGATGCCTGCAAATCGAAACAAACACCGGACAAAAAAATCATCGTCCGCGCAAATACTGACGGCGGCTCACTCTGTATCACCGTAGATAACACTTTCACCGGAACGCTTGCACATACCCCAGATGGGAATCTTGTTTCCACCAAACATAAAGGGCTTGGGCTTGGAACCCGCTCCGTAAAAAATATTGTGAACCAGCATGGCGGCATATGCCGGTTTGAAGCGAAGGATGGGATGTTTTACGCTTCTGTGCTGTGCCAGATAGGGGAGTGAGGGGGGCTAACAACTTGAGGCACTTTTATATATCCCACTTTCTTGCTCTCATCAATATAATCAATCGTCCGCATATTATGAAGTCTTTCTGCGAGTTTAATAAGAATGGCTTCCTCTGTATTTTTGTGTTCAATCTGTCGGACTATTTTTAATACGCCATTCGGCAACTCATTTGCCAAATTAGTATCATTTCCTTTTTCCTTCACATCACAAAACAATCCTGCCAGAACCGTATCACGCTCAGCACCTAATTCTGCTAACAGTATTGCAACATTTATAGGGTGTGTAACGTATTCCTCTCCCGAATATCTTCTTTTCCCATTATACTCCTTGCATGCCGTCAAATAAACATCATGTAATACCTTATCTTCAATTTCAATATCATTTTTTTCTATCGTTTCTTTTAATACCTCAAATAGCTTTTCTTTAGAGGTTCCTACCTCTGTTGTTTTCAAGAAAATCGGCTCCATATAACTACCTCCTAGACATTTAAATTGTAATTTCATTGCTCTAAGAAGTGATGGTGGGAAACCAAACTCTCTACGAAATGATTGTGTAAAAGCGCTATGTGACTTCCATCCGTATTTCACAGCTACATCAATGAGACGCATTCCGGAACTAATATCATCGCATGATTTAATCAGCCTCCTCCTGCAAATATAGTCCATTACTGTTTGATTTGTATAGGATTTGAAAATACGAATAAAATGACATTCGGAATATCCTACTGCATCCGCCAGCTGCTTTACACTCAAGTCCTCTTCAAGATGTTCTTCAATATACTGTATGATTTGATTCATAACCATCACCTTCCATTCCACGTGGTAGTTATACTATAAAACAAATTGCTAGCGTTTGCTGTTTCTAAATTGCTGTTTTCATCTAAAATTCTGGCATATTTACAAATACTATTTTTTCTCCATCAGCAATTCCTGCATATATATCATGATTTTTACAGCCAATTTCTAAATAATGTTTTACCACATACTTTGATGTAAATGGCATTTCTAAAGAATTCAATTCTGACAAGTCAAACCACCTGCTGATTCCTTCACTCGAATGAAAATTGACATCAACTTCGTCTTTAAGGTCTGCAAAAAAATAATAATTCTGTCTGATTTCTCCGTTACATCTTCGTAATGTTACATACCGCAGTTCCAGATGAGATAAATCTTTTTCCGCAAGTTCTAATTCTTCATTTAATTCCCGCAACACGCATGCTTTTGCATCATTTAATTCTTCCGGTTCAAAATGTCCTCCAGCAGAGCCTATCCACATATCGTTAACAACTCTGCTGCCCTGTCGATACAAAAGCAGCGCCTTATCACCTTTAAAAATGTACAATGATGTCATATTTCTTAGTTTTGCCGTCACACTATCACCCTCCGGTTATTGTCTTTATTACTATTTTTAATTAAAGTAGCATACCAAGCATATTGAGTCAAGAATAAAACTACCTCTACACCAAATATTTTTCCACCAGTTCTTCAACAATCTGAGAATTCAAAACTGTCAACTCTGTTTCAAAAGTAAGTATCAGACGTTCTCCCAGATGAATTCCATTTCTCTGATAAGATTCTATTTTCTTTACAGCAGATTTGGCATACTCCGGTTTGTCCATCATACCTTCATGCTCCCAGTAAATTTCTTTCCGCGTTTTTTTCGATAAAAATGTAAAATCCGGGTATACCGTACCATATCCTTTCAAATATAGGGGTCTTTCATACTGATATAAAATGTTGTTTCTGTAGAAATAATCCGCAAGAATCTTCTCTGACTTTGACCTGACACGCTCACCTTTTTCTGTCACAATTTCAGCGGTTCCCTCGTAAAATTCTTTGCCATGATATTCGCTGTCATACCACCGAACAAGTTCTTTCTCCCATATTGGCTCAATCGGTGTAACCAATAACTGCCTTTGTGTATGCATCGATGTATAAATCTTTTCAATTTCATCATCGGAATAGTCCCTCGTTATCCTTTCTATCTGCCGAAGTCTTGCTTTAGCTTTTTTCAGCACACTCTGATTATACTTCTTTTGAGCAAGCAGCTTTGGCAGTTCGGAATCTATTTTTGAAATATAAGTTCCTTCATTATCTTCTACACAATGGTAATATCGAATCTTATTTTTGTCTTTCGATATCCGCAGATTTCCTTTCGGTACAGATTTCAATTCGTTCTCTACCTTGCTGCAAATCATTTCTAATTCTTTTTGCTCCTTTAATAACAATTTTTTCAATCCTTGCATTTATCCACCTCTTTCATATGACTTTATTTACAAAATACTTAAATCCAGTCAACTGATATATCTATTTTTGTTGACCTTTTCTCGCTTTTCTATTATTTTAGTCAACTATTTTATTAACTAAAATGACTTGTTTGGGAAAAAATATGATTCCAGTCAACCATTTTACATTCAAAAGTTGACCGCTATCGCAAATATGCAATTCTAAGTCACCGCATCCATCCAAAACGGTTGACCGCCATCGCAAATATGCAAATTCCAGTCACCCCATCCCCCCAAAATGGTTGACCGCCATCGCAAATACTCAAATTCCAGTCACCACATCCATCCAAAATGGTTGACCGTAATACAGAAAATTAGAATCTAAGTCACCTAAGACCAAAATATAGAAAAACACCGGGAACAATTCTGTTCCCGATGTTGTAATAATCCTGTTTCCAAAAACTAACGTTTTGAGAACTGTGGTGCACGACGAGCTTTCTTCAAGCCGTATTTCTTTCTTTCCTTCATACGTGAATCACGAGTAAGGAATCCGGCCTTTTTAAGAATCGGTCTGAAATCAGCATCTGCTTCATTCAATGCACGAGCGATACCATGACGGATAGCACCTGCCTGACCTGTGAAACCGCCACCTTTAACAGTAACTTTTACATCGTATTTGTCAGCAGTGTTTGTAGCTTCCAAAGGCTGACGAGCGATGATTTTCAAAGTCTCAAGACCAAAATAATCGTCAATATCTTTTTTATTAATTGTCACTTTACCGGTACCTGGTGTAAGGTATACACGAGCGATACTGGATTTTCTTCTTCCTGTTCCGTAAAATGTTGAACTAGCCAATGTTATCTCTCCTTTCTACACCTCATTAAATGTCCAATGTTTCCGGTTTCTGTGCTGCATGGTTGTGCTCCGGTCCTGCATATACGTGCAGTTTCTTAAGCATCTGGCGTCCCAAAGGTCCCTTTGGAAGCATACCCTTTACAGCGTGAGTAATTACAAATTCCGGTTTCTTCTGCATCATTTCTCTCAATGTAGCTTCTTTCATTCCGCCTACATATTCAGAGTGATGATAGTAAATCTTCTGATCCAGTTTCTTACCTGTAACCTGAATCTTCTCTGCATTTACTACGATTACATAATCGCCTGTGTCAATGTGCGGTGTGTAAGTTGGTTTGTTTTTACCTCTTAATACATTCGCAACTTCTGATGCAAGACGTCCCAAAGTTTTTCCTTCAGCGTCTACAACATACCATTTTCTTTCCACTGTGGATGGACTTGCCATAAAACTTTTCATCCTTGGAATCCTCCTTATTTAGTTCTTGCTTACTAGGTTTTGCAAAACAAAACTGGTTCGGCTGTTTTCCTTGTTACATGCGTATTCTCGTTACCGGGGCATGGAACGACAAAACACGCCATACTCGTATAGTATACGATACCAAAGTGCCTCTGTCAAGATTTTTTTCTTGACGCAGACCATTTCTTAAGGCCATAATAAAAACAGCATAAAAAAATGAAATAAATGCAACACTTTGACACCAAAATCAATCTAATTATTAGCTGTGAGGGATTTCACAGAGAACTGTATACAGTATATTCGCACAAATGTGCAGATTGGAGGCACCCGTGACAAAGACAGACTGGATTTTCGTACAGCAGGCAAAAAAGGGCGATTCCCATGCTTTTGCCAGACTTTACGAAATCTATTACAAAGACTTATACCATTTTGCCCTTTATTATACGAAGGACAGTATAACCGCCGAGGACGCCGTCAGTTCAGCCGTTTTAAAAGCATTTGAGCAATTACATAAACTGCGGAAAAACGATGCGTTCAAGAGCTGGCTGTTCCAGATTACAGCAAACGAATGTAAAAAATTATTAAAACAAAAATCCATTTATTTGAGCGATGCATCATGGCAGGAACCGGCTGCCGCCGAAGATGGCTACCTGACACCGGAAATTCAGGACGAACTTTCACAGCTTAGTGAGCCGGAACGGCGCGTCATCACCTTATCCGTGTTTGGCGGCTATACCAGCAGAGAAATCGCGGGTATTCTAAAAAAACGGGAAGGCTCCATCCGTTCCATCAAAAGCCGGGCACTTGCAAAACTCCGTGAAAAAAATGCGGACTTATAAACATAAGGAGGTCAATTATGAGCGATAAAAATTTTGAAGAAAAACTCAAAAAGCATTGGCGCGAAGAAGCGGATTCCATTCTGGTTCCGGATTCTCTGCACCCTGCAAAAATAGAAGAAATGATAGATAAAAAAATGGAGGTTTCCAAAAAACGCACCCACAAAAAATTGTATGCCGGCATTACTGCGGCAGCTGCTTGTCTTGCGTTTCTTATTGCCGGCACAGCCTATTACTTTAACACCGGACGGCAATCAGAAAAAGGAACCCCTGTTGCCAATTCGAAGCAAACCGCCTCGGACCGACACGAGTTTGTCGGCAATACCAGTTATTCAGAAATTTATAGCCTGATTCAAAAATATCATGACAAGCAATCCATGTCCGATATTGTCGCAGAAGATTCAGCATCCACCGGAGCAAAATCCTCGACAGGAGCCGAAGACACAACAGCCACCCCCGACTATTCAGAAACGGATCTTCAGGTAAAAGATGTCATGGAAGGCGACATCGTCAAAACAGACGGTTCCTATATCTATACCATGTTAAATAACAACAATTGTGCCAAAATCCGCATATATTCTGTGGAGGGAAAAACTATAGAATTAGTTAAGCAATTTACCCTAAAAAAAAGATGGGTAGAGGAATTGTATTTAGAAAACAGTAAATTAATTATACTTTCCTCAGACAGCATTGAAGATAATTCAAATGCCACTTGCGGCGTTGCTGATGATTGCATTACTTTGAATGAAACCACCTATATAGATATTTACGATGTCAGTACACCGCAAAATGCAAAAAAAATCAAAAGCCTGTCGCAAAGCGGAATATATAAAACTTCCCGCTTTACAAATGGATATCTCTACACCTTTTCTTTCCACCTAATTATGGGTGAATGCAAAAATGAAAAAGAGATATCTGAATATATTCCTTCCGTAAACGGCAAGACAATGAAGGAAAATAAGATACAAAAAATTGTGGATGACCCTGTAAATAGTTATGTTGTCATGACAAGTGTAAATCTTGCCAAACCGGATGATTTCTCCGACACCGCAGCCGTGCTCTCGGATTACACCACGTACTACATGAGCACATCCCATTTATACCTTGCCAACACCATTTACGAACAATTTTTATGGAGCAACAGCACAAAAACCGCCATCAGCAAATTTGAATATAAAGACGGTGCATTTTCCTACCAAACAACCAAAAAGGTAAAAGGCCAAATTAATGATTCCTATTATATGCATGAATATAAAGGAAATTTTGCTTTTGTCTACACCGACTGGAGAAACGAAACATCGACCAATGGTATCTGCATTTTAGACAAAAACATGAATACTCTTGGCAAAATTGAAAATTTAGGTAACGACGAAACCATTTACGCATCGTATTACATTGGTTCCATGGCATACTTTGTCACCTACCGCCAGACAGATCCGGTATTTGCTGTCGACATCAGCAATCCGAAAAAGCCGGTTGTTAAAGCAAAATTAAAACTGCCGGGCTTCTCCTCTTACCTTCATTCCTTCGGCGAAAACCAACTGATTGGCGTTGGAATGGCAGGTGGTGATGATGATAAAGTAAAAATTTCTCTCTTTGCCTTAGGAGAAAATGGTTCCGTGACCGAACAGACAAAACTGCTCCTGCCAAAATACAGCGAAACGGAAGCAGGCAGTAACCACAAATCGGTTTTCATTGATGAGGAGAGGAAGCTTGTCGGCTTTGCCACGATAGCTGACACCACACTGCGCTACAAGCTCTATCATTTTGATGGAACTGAATTTAAACAGGTATTAAATGTTCCAATTAAGGAAATGTCAAACACACGAGGTATACGAATCGGCAATTACTTCTATGTCGTTGACAACGCAAAAAAAATCCATGCTTACGATATGCAAACATGGAAATAAAATCTTTATTTAAGGTACTTCACGGATTTCCACAAGTACCAGTCCTTCCGGCGGGGCCGTAGGCCCCGCTTTTTTACGCTCTCCGGTAGAAAGTTC
>OJMK01001159.1_pt1 | contig 22553 bp, 45 predicted proteins | sample 1597201 | NCBI WGS metagenome assembly OJMK01 (sample SAMEA2452125, study PRJEB22498) | human gut metagenome | reverse complement strand
ATATGAACTTTTCAAGGTACTATAGAGAAGCTTTTGACCCCAACATCATATAAATAATTATATAAAAGTTGGAGGAAAATAGAATGGGAGAATATTATAATACAATTATTTTGCGACATGCTGAAGGATCTTATACGAAAAAACAGTTCAAAAATTACTCTGAAGGAGATTGTATTTATGGACCAAATACTGATCCAGAAGAATTAAAACGATGGACATACGATCAGCTCAATGAAGCAAAAGCAGAATTGGCAAAATATAAATGTACATATGACGAACATCCTGATTGCGTTGATGTAGAAGAATATGCACTTGAATATTGTGACACAAATACAGATGGAGAATTTGTGAATGGTTCAGATTACGATTTAGCGGAAAGAGAGGAAGTGTAATATGTCAAAACATATGAGTTATTATGAAGAAAAATATATTTATACGCATGAAGCAAAAGAGACAAAGAAATGTCCAATGGGATGGGATCAATCATGTTATAGTTGTATGCATTGTTTTCCTGGACATTATGAGCGACCTGATGATTATAAAGGAAAAGACGTTTGTATGGAATGCAAACGATAGTTTTAAAAGAGAAATGGAATTGTCACAAAGGCATTTCCATTTCTATTATAATGGAGAACGTAAAATTGAGGTGATATAGATGAATAACTTACAGGAAATATGGAATGATTTGGACGAAGCATATGAATATATGGAAAGAGCAATCGCAAAAATGTCATATATTCCATTGCCTAAAGAATTGTACGAAAGAAAAGAGCAATTTGATTTATCGGAAATATCTTATATGAAGCAGATTGTGGAAGAGATGATGGAGAATATAACATTGAGGTGATAATTGAATGGGAAAGTATTTGGATCAGTGTGCTGATGATGCATGGGAAGTTATTAGTGGCAGAAAAAAGATTGTTGGAAATAAAATCATTGATTCTGAGATAAAAATAAACAGAGAAGATTATGGTTGGCTTGCGCCAAATGGAGAATTCTTTCCTGTCGAATTTGGTAATCACCAAGCATGGGCATCAAAATATCTTTTAGATGAATATAGAAAGGGAAATCTTGAATTATCATGTGGCAAAAATCCAGGAGATAAATTATGCGAAATTGGATTCATCCTTATTCATAATCCACATGGATACCATTTATCCATTACAAGAGATTCGTCAAAAAGAATAACACTTAGACAGAAGGATTTTTTATTAGATTACTTTGAGAAAAATGGATTAACAGAGTAGAGTTATAAGTTGTTAGAAGACAAAATGTAATGAAACAGGCGCGTAAAACATATGGTTATCCGAAAGACTACGGTATCTGCGCTTGCTATGATGTCGAAAACATGGGTTGGTGCAAAGACGAAGTAACACGTTGGTATCACTTTACTGCTGTAGACGGTACGCCAGCCTACACATTAAAACGATGAATTAAGCACTTCAATAATAAAAAGAAAGGAAAACAATATGAATGTGATTTGGTGTGAAATATCTTGTGGAAGATGTGGGGCAGCAATTGGAGATTACTATTCGCCAGATTGGATTAAAAAACTGAAAGAGATGTCAAAAGATTGGGCGCATGATGATAATTATAGAGTATTATGTCCGCAATGCAGAAAAGAATTAAAAAAATGAAACCAAGTTTTCATGAAGAGGAGGATACTTTTATGAAAAATGAAATATATTCAGTTGCTTATAATGATAAGTATAATAATGGATTTTCTAAAATAGAACCGTGGATTATAAGCGACTTTGGAAACGATTTAAAGAAGTGTAAAATCAAGGCAAATGAGTTAATTCGGCAATGGTGTAAAAATGTTACAATTTTTAAATACAATAAACTACCAGAAATTGTAACTTGGGATTATGTAAAATCACATCAAATCTAAGATTTAATTTTTATGATAGGAGATGATTATTTTTGAAAAATTTCTTTAAAGATAAAACAGATAGAGAGTTGAAAGAGTTATGGGGTAGAGTAGAACGTAATTATAAGAGAAATCTTGATACATTAAAATAAAGAGGTACTTATGAATAATAGAAAATATAAATATGATTTTGTGACAGTCGGAAATAGAACGTATCAGTTTAAAGATGGAAAGCTAAAATATGTAATTAAATGGTGACAAAATTAACTTTCTTTCAGATGTTGAAAAGGAGAATAAATCGTATGGAAATTCCTAAATACATACAAAACAAAATAAAACAACAGATTGATGCTTGTGACAAAGCAAGAAAGTTGGAAAAAGAAATAGATAATTGGTGTTGTCTTTCTGGATTTGATCCTTATAGCAAAGATTATAAGGAAACAAAAGGAAAGCTCGCAGATGCAGTAGCACCTTTAAACGCAGATAAAATTAGAGAAATAGCAGACAAGATAAAATGACGATTTCTTGCGAAGGAGGCTATATTGTGTACAAATGTAAAAATTGTGTGTTTTGCACTTGGGCATGTCCTAATTGGATGTGTATGAATAAAGAACATCCAGATTTTGATTTAGATGATGATTGTCCTATAACTGTTAATTTAGAAGATGATGGTTGTAAATTATTTTGTTTGGGAGACAATGACTATAAAAGGTTTTTAAGAGAATAAAAATAGTGAATAAAAAATTGCTTTCAACCGGAGGTATAGATATGTATAGAGTTATATATAAAGGATATAGCAATGGCTATCAAATGAGCAATGAAATGACGCTGGAGGCAGCAAGAGAGTTTAGGTATAAATGTTTGAAGATGAATTATCCGAAAGAGAATATTCATATCATTCAAATCGTAGAATAAAAGAAAGATTGCTTTTGTTAGGAGATAATAATTTATGAAAGAAGAAATGACAACAAACGAAGTAGTCGATTTATTACTAAATAAAGGAAATGAAATTAATCATAAAATCATAAATACAATATCTGAGCTTCTTCGATTAGGATATGATTCTGAAAGAGGAAAGAATGAAGTAAAAGATTTAAGAAAATCAATCGAATATAGCCTTGATGAAATAGAGCGAATTTTAAATCGATGAAATAAACATCCAAAAGGAAGGTGATATGATATGAATGCAGCTGATATGAATAGATATATTACTGAAGAAATGGGGTTGGCTGAAGAACAAGGTGAAAATATTTCAATTAGATTTTATTTGTCAAATGATGATTCGATAGAACTTTGGTTTGATAAAGATAATGATTGTTATACCTGGAGTAATGCTTCATATGGATACGAAGATACTTATGCAGTCGTACAAGATATTTGTGAATGGTTAAAAAATGATTCACTGAAAATAATAGGTGTAGAAACAATATAATTATTACACCAAACAAAGAAAATAAGGTTTGCAATGAAGAAAATTTTATTGAATAAAATTTGCTGCAAGAAATGCGGCGACATTATAGAAAACAAAACACGGCATAGTTTTGTAGTATGTAAATGCGGAGCTGTGGCTGTAGATGGCGGACATGATTATTTGAAGCAGTTGGTAATCGAGAAGATTTGAGTGAGTTTAGTGAATAAAGTGGAGGATTGTAGATGATAAAAGTATACGGAGAGAAGGAAAAATCGTGTATTGCGAATGCAATTCATCAATATAATGGAGCTTTAATCTATTCATATGAAGAGCGTTATTCTGGTATTCCAGAATGTTATAGTGTAAATAGTAATGTGTGCAGTGTCAAAGATTTTTGTCAATTCGTTTATGATGATCTTGAAAGGAAAGTGTTGGAAAATGAAAATTTTCCGATACATAAAATGTGTGTTATTTACACAAATTTAGAAAAGAAAAATGAAATTGAAATGCTGGAAAATTATGCAAGAGAAATAGAAAAAATGGGATATGTTGGTAACGTGATTATTATGTTTAAATAAAAATTTACTTTTATATAGAAACGAGATGTATTAGATGAACAGAAACTACAAATGGCAAGATCTTCCTTATAAATACGATAGTTTTGGATTTGTTTTTGGATATGATTATCATATTCATAAGTGGGTTTATGATGTCAAATATTATCTAAACGGTGATTATTGGTTCCTTGATCCAGAAGGAACAACGATTCTTCGAAAGATGAATGAACGGGAACTAGGATGGATAGAAAAACATAAAGATCTTATTGAAGAGCGTGAAAGAGAAAATGTTGCGTGGATCAAACAAAAACAGTGTAGAAAAAGAAGTTGCGTTTGCAAGAAATGTGAAAAATACTGTCATTGTTATGGATGCGTAGATAAAATTAATGTGTGTGATTTTGTGCAAGGAGAATAGTATGTACAGAGAAGAAAGATATAGAGACACAGTTGATTATTATATTATAAAAAGAAAGAACAAGAGCACAAAGAAAGAGGAATATCTTAAAGGAATAAATTTGTATGGTCGAGACAATGAAGGTATACTTAGGGTCAAAGAACCAAAATGGATAGAACAGCCTATATGGAAGAGAAAATTGCCTATTGATATCGCTACTGATTTTGAATCTGCAGAAAAAGTACTCAGAGGTCTTAAAAAATATTATAATGATAGTGACTATGAGTATTTTATTGGTAAAATTGTAACAGACTACATTATAAACGAGATAAAATGAAATGAAAGATTGTTTTCATTTATGGAGAAAATAAAACAATATGATTAATTTAGATACGGAAGGATTTGAAAATCCGGAAATAGCTTTAATGGAATGCTCATGTTATATTTATAATTGTTTCTCAATAGAAACTAGAATAGTCATTAAAGAAGATTGGAAAAGATCCGGCGGAATAAAAAATATGCCGTGGTGGAAGTGGTGTCTAGAACATTGTCATGTTTCATATGATAAATAAGTTATTAAAACGGAGGTTTTATGGAAAAAGGAGATCTGGTAAAATTCGGAACCAATAAAGCAAAAATTATATGTAAATCAATGAAGGGTGGACAAATACGATATAAAATTCGACAACTAGATGACTGGGGAACTATAGTTAATAACATCCACGAAAGAGAATTGGCGAAAATAAAAAGTTGATTGAAACAGACATTTCAAAAGGAGAGAACAATGGAAAACTATATGAATGCTCCTATTCAGTTAGAGTGGACAGATAAAGATGTATTAGAAGATTTCGAGAAATATCATGATAAGAAAGCAGTTTCTAGAAGATTTTGCATTCCCGTATCTCAAGTAACAGAAATATTAAAACGAAACGGTGTTAAAGAAAAATGATTCCAAAATATTTGGACTATACAGTAACACCTGCAGATTTGAGAAATATGTCAGAAGAGAATGTCATAGAATTAATGATTTTCACGGATCGAGATCGAAAAGATAATGAGGATGCAGAAAGACTGTATTGGTGGTGTATACAAGAAATCAATTTTCGAATGGATTTGAGCGGATCTGAATATGAGCAGTAAGAAAGCGATGGCTGGTTTAGTCATCGCTTTCTTTATGATATGCTGCAGCTCTATAACGGAAATTCGCATCCTGGATTTCTTGTGAGATATGTTCCATTCGATCGATATATTCTGTAACATGTGATGGAATTTTTGTATCCCATTCGTTTTTATCGGAAGTAAGTAGATCGTTCGGGGTGCATTCTAATGCTTCACAAATTTTTTCAAGAGTTTCAAAGCGAATGCTTGCCATATTACCAGAACAAATTTTTGACACTGATGGTAAAGAGAGATCAGTAGCTTCTGCAAATGCAGCTTGACTTTTATATTTAGTCAATATTAAATGTTGAATATCTAATTTAATCATATTGCACCTCCGTGTCAATGATTATAACATAATTAAATAAGAAAATCTATAAAGACATATTTATATAAATAAAGATAAATTGTGATATAATAGCAAAAATAATAAAGATATATTTATATTAAGCATTGACATATTAAAGATATGTTGATATAATGAGTTCAACGTAAGAAAAACAAGAGAGAAAGGAGGAACCGGGTATGGATGTACATTGTGGCGAAATTAAACGTGGTGAAATCTATTGGGTAGATTTCGGGAAAACGAAAGGATCTGAACAGGGCGGAAAACGCCCAGCACTTGTTGTTCAAAATAACATTGGGAATAAACATTCTTCAACAACCATAGTCGTGACAATCACATCAAAAAGGAAGCCCAATCTTCCTACTCATGTCATTTTGGAAAAAGATGCGTTGAATGGATTAAGTTCCGATTCGTTAGTAACATGTGAACAAATTAAAACAATAGATAAAGCTAGATTGTTGGATAAAATCGGAGAGATTAGTCCCAAAAAGCAAAAAGAAGTGAACAGAGCAATGCAGATTAGTTTGCAGACATTATTAATGGAGGGATGACAAGATGATAGAAGCATATGAATACTCTGATTACAACCAAGCGATGCAGAAAATGAAAGAACTTGAAAAAAGAACAAGAAGTACAAAATTCTTATTTATACAATTGATTATGATCAAAATGAAGAAAGTAAAAAAATAACTACACCTGCAGAAGGGTGTAAGTTAATTAAAAAAGCAAAAACTATTTTCCTTAACAGAGATGAAATAATCGAACATATGCAATTATATTCTACGATACAAGATATCGAACACATCAATCGAGAAGGTATTATGCATGACATTATTTTACCACATTTAAAGGAATGAAATGGAAATATTTACCGCTGGAATATACATGTCAAGAGGTATAAAATGGAAATATAAGGAAAAACAAAATTATAGTAGTACAAACAAATGTTCGAAAACATATTGACAAGAACATTAGTTCGATGTATTATAATTTTGTCGAACAAAATAAAAGAAGGGAATCATACCTGCGTTGGAGCGCATACGGTATGAATCCCTTCCTGTACATAACAAGCAAAACAAGCAATATTCATATGTGTTTAAGGTGTTGGAGCAGCTTAAACGAATAATGGCAATGTCCTGCTTAAGTATCATTATACATATTAATTTGCAATTCTGCAAGTCTATCTTGAGCAGTTCGCTATTATTTCACAATTTCATTAAAAGAGAATAGGAGAATAACAAATACGAAAAGGTGCTTATTATTTTAAATGAAAATAAGAACCTGTATTAAAGTTACCTATTTTTAAAAACTAAATAAAAAAAGGAGTGATTAGAAAATGCAGTACACTATCACAAATGGAAAATGTTGGGTAATTGAAAATCCAATGCGTCCAGGCGAGTATATGGCATCAACTATGTCGTCTAGAGCAAAATACTTCACGTTCAAACAGGCAAAGAATCTGTTAAACTCACGGAACAAAAAGATGAGTTGGATTCGTCATGGATACTCAATGGTTGGAGACGATGGTAAAGCACCATCTGTTTCTCCGAAAGCAAAAGGTAACGGTGGTACTTTTTTAGCAGAGAATGATATCTTCGTTGATCTTACATTGCTTGATCGGATTGAGGATGAAACAGAAAAATATTTAAGTCTAGCTGGTTGGAATGAATCCGAACTGAGTAATATATCAGAATCGCTTAATACATATTTGTCAAAACTTGACTCTGAAGAGAGTGATATTAAACATGCTTTGGTTATTTACGCACATAATCACAATGGAAAAATGCCACAGGCTCACAAAATTGCAAAAGTTGGTTATATGTTTTTACATATTTTAATTGATCGAGCGCACGTCAAGGCATGTATGAGAAAAGTAACTACTATGAAGAATGCTCTTACATGCTCATACTCCATTGGAAAATTACAGCATGAATTAAGCAAAAGTGAGAATGGAGAATATAGCGAATATAAACCAAGAACTGCAAAGTTTGAAGAAACTATGAAAATATTAGAAGGGTAGGGTGGAAATTATGAGATACAAGTATTTAACAGAGACTCAAATAGAGAAATTAGAATCTCTTACGCCAGAAGAAGCAGAAAAAATTCAGCAAACGTATTTAGATGATGATATGCGTGAGCTTAAAAAAATCTGCAAAACTTTGATTTACAAAAAGAAAAAATCATCGCAGGATTTACCGACACTTCATGATGCAGAACTTGAAAGCCTAGCAGTAGAAGTTTTTCTGTCAAGTTTACTCAAATATAATTCGGATGTCAAATGCACTTTTAAAACGTATTTATATGGAAATATTTGGAGAAAATATTGGACATATACAAGAGATATCGAACGTAAAAAACGCTGTGTTTTTGTTCCAGATATTGATGAAGAAACTGGCAAGCAAAAAGTTGACAAAGAAGGAAATCCTAAAGAGAAGCCTGTATTTGATATCTCCATATATTCTCAAATCGATGAAAATGGAATGCAACTCTGGGAAACATTTGTATCTGGAAAAACCGTGGAAGATGTCGTCTTTCAAAATGATCAAGAAATGTCATCTGCGATGAGAGAATATACTAATAAGTTATCAAGAGTACAGAGTGTAATTTTACATATGCTTGCAGATGGATTTAATGAAGAAGAAATTCTTCAGAATTTACATATTTCTAAGTCACTCTATAACGATAGCTTAAAAGCTATCCGGAACAACTCAAATACAAGAATACTTAGGAGGGATTATTAATGTTAGATGAATACAGAATCGAACAGATGGGCGTAGGAGCTTATGTTGATAGTATTGATGAGGAAGTTATTACTGTTGATCAGGCAGTCCAGAGAGCGTTTTGTTGGTCAAATGAAATGATCAATAATTTGATTTATAGTACTGTATCTCCAAAACGGATTTACATTCCAAACATTATTCTTGCAGAAGAAAAAAGAGAAGATGGGCTTACTACTACATACGTAGTGGACGGTGGTCAGAGAACAGAAGCGCTCAGACGTTTTGTGTTTGATGGGCATAAGATCTCTAAATCAATCCGGAATAGATATGTGACTTATCAAGGAAACAAACTGGATAAAAATGGAAAACCTATGAGAGATGAAAATGGAAAACTGATCAAAGAAATCAAAACATTTGATCTGGTTAATAAAACTTATAATGATTTCCCACCAGAACTGAAAAAGAGAATGAGATCATGTCAGTTGTCTGCTGCAATTTATCAGGAATGTACTCCAGAAGATACCTGCGATCTTGTCATGTTATATAACTCTACTATTCCAATGAATGTAAGCCAGAAGGCGTTTACTTACATTGGTACATTTGCGGATAAAATTAAACGGATTAAAGATAATAATCGTTTTCTTAAAGATTGTACGATGCTGAATGAGTTAGACAAGAAAAAAGGCATCTGGGAAAGAGTGATCATCGAATGCGTTATGGCGATGTTTCATTTAGAAGAATGGAAAAAGGCGCCAAGGGATATCTGCAAGTATCTTAATGAGAACGGAACAGAAGAAGAATTTGATACACTGAACAAATACTTTAATATGTTAATTCCTTACGCAGATAAACTCGATCATACAGAAGTAGCTGAATTATTTGTGTCAAAAGATTTTATGGCATGGATGACTCTTATGAAAAGAGCCTTAGATGAAGGAGTTTCACCAGAAAATTTTGGAAAATTCCTGATTGCATTTAATGACATGAAAGAAATCAAAGTCAATGATACTGATTGGATTGAAATAGAACAGGATAAACACACGAAGGACAAAAAAGTAATTCAGCAGAAGATTGATTATTTACATACTTTATTAGTGGATTTTTTACATATTAAAGAGAATAAACCAAATGAAGATGCAGAGAGCGAAAGTATCAAAGACTCATCAGAAAATTCAGAGGGTGAAGAATCTGCAATCATTGGTGTTGATGATCGTATTGATCAGAATGATATTGATTTTGTACATACTCATGTAAATGAGAAAGTAGATCCAGACGACATCGAATTTTACAACGAGTGTCTTCAGGATACAAAAGTGTCTGCAAATGTTTATCAGCAGTGTAAAACAGCGTTAATTGCATTGATGGTTTATGCAGCGCAGAATAATCAGGATCAGGAATTTGAACAGTGGATTGGAGAATATCAGAATGCAGATGATGAATATAGTTCCAATCAGGGTATTAATTTCAGATTCATGAAACGAGATTTCGAAAACTTTCTTGTTGGGAAAGGAAACGCAGCGTAAAGAAAGGAGAATAAAATAATGCAGATGAATATTGATGACATCAAAATTTCAGATCAGTTTCTTGCTTCTCATCCATCTCCAGAAAAGATGGAAAGATTTGAGAAATATTGGTTACTGACGAATCATCAAGACAAGCCAATTGTTCTGGATAAGAATGGTTATCTTGTAGATGGATATATCCGTTATCTTATCATGAAAAGAAATGGTGCTAAGACAGTTCAAACTGTGTATAAAGTCCAGCCTGTTGCACTGATTAATGGAGTACATATTCACGCTAATGGTACAACAAGCCAGGAATATACTTGGGAGATTCGTAGAAATAAGAACTGGAAATCTTTCCTTGAAAATATTAAAGTTGGCGATTTAGTAATGTGTGCAACCAAATATGGATATAGTCCAGTGAAAGTTACAAGGATTCAAACGGAGAATATTGAAGGGGGAGTAAAACATAAAAAAGTACTTTTGAACAAAAGAGTGAATATCAAAACAGAAATCAAATAAGAAAGAGGTGAGACGAATGAAAAGATTAGGAAAATATTCTGGAAAGGTTTACGAAGAACATGAGATCCAGAATATGGATGAATGTGGAACAGTAATTACAGACGAACAGGCTGCAGATAAAGACTTTGTTAAAAAGCATCACATGTGTGATTTGGTACAGTGTGTATCATGCTTTGGGTGTCCGTTTTAGAGGAGTGTAATTTTATAGGGTTGCAAATCGGTTCAATTCAAAATTGATGCAGACGAAATGTTTTAGAGGAATGTAATTTTATAGGGTTGCAAATCCTCAAAATAAAATAACTCTATAAAATTAAGACGTTAAATAAAAATAGACTTAGATTTAATCTACGTTATTACAAGAAAATATATTGATATGTAACTCTAGTATCAAATTATATCGTTTAGATTTAAACATGCGTTACGTCTAACTTTCTTGTCGCAAGTGATTTAAGCATAAAAACTTGTAATAACATTGTCAAAGAGTATTACCGACTATAAGTCGAGTTATTAATTAAAAGGAGAAAATTATGCAATATTTAGATTTTACTTTAGTAGTAGATAAAAATAATAAACCATGTGTACCGATTTTAAACGGTAGAGCTGGTTATTTGCTTAGAAATAATAAAGCAAAAATTATTAATCATGATCCATTAGTAATAAAACGAATAGACGATTATAAGAGTGATTTTGAAAATAGGGATATTTTCGAGTTAAAAATTGATAGCGGATATTTGAATATAGGATTTTCTGTCAGTGATAATTATCATGAGTATTTAGCTGGACAAGTCGAATTATTAAAAGGAATGTCGGATAGATTAACAAATCGAAATGGATATCGAAGAACACGAAGATCCAGAATTAGGTACAGGAAAAATAAAAATGTTGATTACAAAACCGTACATAATCCAACATATAAAAATGGAAATGAAGAAGGATGGTTTGCTCCATCAATACAACATAAAATTGATTCACATATTCGTTTAATAGATAAAATTGCGTCATGGGTTCCAGTAGATAAGGTAATTGTAGAAGTTGCTAAATTTGATATCCAGATGATAAAAGCTTTAGCTGACGGGAAAGAAATATCAGGAAAAGATTATCAAAATGGAGAAATGAAAGGATATGAAAATGCAGCAGCTTATGTTAGAGATAGAGATAAACATACATGTCGGTTGTGTGGCGCAAATAAAAATGTTGTGATTGAAGTTCATCATATACAACCGCGTTCAAAGGGAGGAACCGATAAACCAAGTAATCTAATATCTTTATGTCATAGTTGTCATCGGAAGGTGCATTCCAATAATAACGACAATAAATATTTTGAGAAAGTTAAGAGTATGAAGTTATCGGATACATACAAAGACAGTACTTATATGAATATGGTTCGTTGGGAACTTTTTGAAAGGCTTTCTGGCAAATATGACGTCAAAGTTGGGTATGGATATCAAACAAAAATTAATAGAAGGAATGCCGGTTTAAGAAAATTTCATTATACGGATGCTGTTTGTATTAATGATTACAAGGATGTGACACTAACGGAGAATATCTATATTGTAGATCAAAAACGATGCAATGACAGGAGTATGGAGACATTTAGTGATGCAAAATACATAGATGTACGTGATGGAAAAGAAAAAAGTGGAAATACATTATATAAGGAAAGGCTTCCAAATGCTCCGTCTAAACGAGTCACGCAAAAAGAATATATAAACAATATGAGACAATTTCGTGGTAAGAAAATTAAACCTGGTAAACGCACTTTTGTTTGTAATTCATATTGTTTGAAATGTGGAGATTTAATTTACATAAATAGTGGAAAGCATAGAGGAAATATCGCAGAAGTAGAATCCATGCAAAAACTACCTAATGGTAATTTCAAAATACGATTTACATATAAAGCACAAACAGTCAAATACCCTTCTATAAGTATAAAGCCAGAAGAATATGAATTATTAAAGAATAATTTATTAGACAAAGTAAAAATTGTAAGAACAAGGCGTGGAATGATTTGGAGAAAATATAATCGTCTAGAATACGAAGCGACCCATGCAGATCAAGAAGGAATGGCTGTATAAATAAAAGAAGGGAGGTGAAATAAAAGTATGCTACTTACAATTTTAAGAATCATTCTAATTATCTTCGCCTGGTTAAATCTAATTGAAGAGAAGCCAGAACGAAAAAGTGAAAAGGTTTTATGGATCACTATTATTGTAACTACTGTAGTTGAGCTAGTGTATAACTTTTTCGGAATATACTAAGGGAGAATATTAGGTCATGCGATTTAACATGTCTAAAAATGAGGTTGGAAATGGTTCCAAACGCACTCTGCAAAGAGTACCTGAGATGATGGATACACCGTCCATCCATTTTTAGGCATTTCAAATCGCATGACTGAAATATAAAACGAGATGAAAGGCACATTTCTTTAGAGAATATATAAACATAAGAAGGAGTAAAACATGGCAAAAGAATTAACAGGCTATATAGCCGTAGCAGGAATTAATCTTATGTGGAAGGAAGAATATTTTGCAATTTATAACGACGGCTATAAATACGAAAAAGGAGATAAAGTATTAGTTACTGGCTATCGTAGAGGTCAAATTTTAACAATTTAAAATATTCTTACGTTGGATGATACGAAGCATTTTCATGAAAACGAAAAAATCACACAGGAAATTGTTTGTAAAATCAACCCAAACGCCATTGATATGACGGCCTACGAAGATCGAGAGAAAAGACGAAAAGAATTAGCAAAAATACAATATAAAAAACATCAGTTAAGACAAATGATGGATAATATTATTCAGTCAACAAAAGATGATGAAAAATATGAGATTTTTGCAGAAACGAATTCAAGATTTGCAAAGCTGCTGGAAGAGTATAAAGAATTATCAAAAGAAATGGAGGAGTGATGAAACATGAGTTTCAAAGTAGGAGATATTGTAAGAGTTAAGGATTATAAAGACATTGATTGTCCTAATTTTGTGCCAAGTATGAAATGTTACTGTGGGCATAAATATATCATAACTGAAATGACATTGTATTCTGATTGTAGTGCATATAGGTTAAATTGCGGTGCGGATTTTATATTTGAAGAAGAGTGTCTTGAAAAAGTTGTTGCAAGCTTTGTCCCAGGAAATAAAAATTATACATTTACATTCAACGCTAAAAAGGAGAACAAAGAAATGAGAAAACAGGAAGTGGGATTAACACAGAGGGAACGTATTGAAAACAAAATGGAAGAGTATATCTATAAGTCTGGTGTATGCTCTGTCAATATTATTGTACCAAATCGAGTAGTGGAAGTGACCTTTAATGATGATCTTTGGATGAAAGCAAAAGTAAAAACAGTATGCGACAAAAATGATACATTCTCTCTTGAAAGAGCATTATATATCGCATATGCAAAACGACAATATAATGACGTGTATACGTCAGAAGGTATTGAGAAGAAAGCTGATGAGTTTAAATATGCAAAATCTTATGTATCCAAAGTCAAGAATGCTCTGAAAGTATATGAATGTCAGCAGAAGCTCGCTGCATTAGACAAAGAAGAGGAAGAAATTAAACTTCGTCAGAAACAGAAACGTCATGAGAGAAATGAACGACGTCGTGCAAGAAGAGCAGAAGAAGCAACTAAAAAAGAAGAAGAGAGAAGAAATGAACAGATTGCAATTCAGAAAGAAGCATATCTTCAGGCAATGATGGTGTTTGAAGAAGAGAAAAAGAAACTCGAATCTAAAAAAGAAGAGGAAGAAAAACAGACCGAATCAACAAAAGAAATCGTAAAAAAGGTTGAAAAACTGATTTCTGATGCAGAGAATACTACAGAAGATACAAAGGAAAATAAAGAACCGGAAAAAGCAAGTGTAGTTGGTGAAAATAATAAAGAAGAAAGTTCGGAGAATAATGTAAAAGAAGAAACAACCAATAAGATGGAGGAAACAGAGAGCAAAGTAGAGTAAAAGATAACAAAATAGAAGAAAAACATAAAGAAGGAGAAAATATCATGTTAGATCAGTTCGTAATTTTCAAAGAAAAACTTCAGAAACATTTTGTGGAGATGACCAAGGATGCAGATAAGTTATTCGAAGTAAATGTAGATAAGGATAAACTTTGGGATACATATCTTGATAGCTTTGCGCCAGGAACGAATAATATCTTTCGTGAAAGAAGAGAACACGATTGTAGCTGCTGTAAACAGTTTATCCGTACTATTGGTGCTACAGTTGTAGTTAAAAATAATAAAATGGAGAGCATCTGGGATGTTGATATGTCTGGAACAATCTATGATCCAGTAGTTAGAGCACTTTCAACGCTCATTCACGAATCGAAAGTTGTTGATGTATTTGTAAGCCATTTCAAGAAAATTGGTACAGATAAGAATTTTGAAATGATTAATGGTAAATCACATCAGTGGGATCATTTCTATATGGAACTTCCTATGAAATTTGTTTTTGATTCTTATAGATCTGTTGGAGAAATTCAAGGTGAATATAGAGATATCCGGAATGTGTTCAAACGTTCTCTTGACGAGATTACTATTGACTCTGTAGAGACAGTTTTAGAGTTGATCAATTCTAATACACTGTATCGTGGAACAGAATGGAAAGTTCCACTTGTAGAATTCAAGAAGTATAAAACAGAATATGATAAACTTCCAGAAGAAGAAAAAGATTTGTATGTTTGGGAGAAATCTCTGAAAGCAGGAGCTGTTATTGGTAAAATCAGAAATCATTCTATTGGAACACTACTTGTAAATGTAAGTGAAGGAATGGATCTTGATACTGCAGTTAAAAAATATGAGCAGATCGTAGCACCCAGCAACTATAAAAGAAGTAAGCCAATTTATACTCAGAGAATGCTGGACGATGCAAAGAAAACGCTGACGGAACTTGGGTATATGGATTCTCTGAAGCGTCGCTTTGCAAATCTGGATGATATCACAGTAAATAATATTCTATTTTCTAATAAAGATGCAGCGAAGAGAATTTCTGGTGGAGGAGACATTTTTACAGAGATGTCAAAATCTGTAGCAGTTAATCCAAAGAAATTCTCTAGAGTAGAAGAAGTGACTGCACAGGATTTCGTAGAAAAGGTTCTTCCGACTGCGAAAGAGGTTGAAGTGTTTGTAGAGAATAAACATGAGAAGAATTTTGTTTCCCTGATTGCCCCAGAAAATCCGGATTCTAAGACGATGTTTAAATGGAGCAATGGTCTAAGCTGGGCTTATACAGGTAATATTACTGATTCTGACATTAGACAGAATGTAAAAAACGCTGGTGGAAGTGTAGATGGTGTTCTTAGATTTTCTATTATGTGGAACGAGGATCAGAACGATAACAGTGACCTTGATGCGCATTGTATTGAACCAAATGGTCATGAAATCTATTTTAGTAGTGATAGAAAACCACGCAAGTCAAAACTCGGTGGACAGCTTGATATTGATATTACACAGCCAATGGATCAGATGCCAGGTAAACCGGCAGTAGAGAATATTACTTGGCAGAATAAATTAAAAATGATGCCAGGTGTTTATAAATTTTTTGTACATCAGTTTGCTAGTCGAGGAAGTAAAGGATTTAAAGCAGAAATTGAATTCGATGGCGAGATCTATTCGTTTGAATACAATAACCCAGTGCGTGGAGACGTAGACGTTGCAGAAGTAATTATGGATAAGAACGGAAACTTTACCATCAAAGAAAAACTTTTTGGTCACTCGGCTACTTCTAGTAGAGAAGCATGGGGAGTAAAGACAAATCAGTTTACACCTGTATCTGTAATCAGTTACAGCCCGAACTATTTTGATGAGCAGATTGGGATCGGGAACAAACATCTTTTCTTCTTCCTGAATGGATGCGTAAATCCAGAACAGCCGAATGGTTTCTTTGTGGAATATCTTAAGAATGAATTAGTTCCACATCGTAAAGTATTTGAAGCACTTGGCGCAAAGTGTAGTGTAACAGACGTCGATGATCAACTCTCTGGTGTTGGTTTTAGTCTGACGCAGCGCAATGAGCTTGTTGTAAAAGTTAAAGGTGCTACAGAAAGAATTATGAAAATCAAATTTTAATAAAGGAGAATAAAATTATGAGTAATATGTTTGAAAAAGCAGTAAAAGGTAAATATCGTTTCCCGTATAAGGGACAGATTGCAGTAGAAGATTTATATGATCTTCCGCTTGGATCGCTGGATACAGTGTTTAAGACGCTGAATGCAGAAGTAAAGAAGACGGATGAAGAAAGTCTGCTTCAGACTAAATCCGAGGAAGATGATATTCTTGCGACTAAGATTGAGATTGTAAAATATATCTTTAATGAGAAACTGGAAGAGAAAAAGAATCGGCAGGAAGCTGCAGAACGTAAAGAGAAGAAACAGAAGATTATGCAGATTATTGCTACAAAACAGGATGAAGCACTTCGAAATGCGTCCGTTGAAGATCTGCAGAAAATGCTTGATGAATTAGACTAAAAAAATGGCTGGCTGGTATAAAACTGGTCAGCCAAACTTATAAGGTGATTATTATGACGCAAGAAGAACACGATCGAAAAATTCTTATTGAACGAGCAGCTGTAGAAGAACTTTTACTGAAAGAACATATTAGTGTTCCTGCAGCATACGAACGTGTCAGAGAATATGTAGATAGATTCGAAAAAGAATCGAAATTAGAAATTAGTAACGATTACTAAAATTTTGGAAAGTGAGGAAAAAATAATGGAAAACACGATGTCTGAATTAAAGGAATATCTTGATAGATTAGGAATTTCAACGGATGGCAAAACCGTAGAAGAAGTGATGTCAGAAATTGCAAGTGTCTGGAATAAACTTGCAGAAGATAAAGAGGAAATTTAATGTTTGGATTAGTCTTAAAAAGCGAATACAATCACATGAAAGATTTTGCTCAGTCAATTATTCATAATTTAAGAGATGACTTGGAATACGAGAGAAAGAAATCTCTCTATTGGATGTGTCGATGCGATGGCACAGTAGCAGACGATGTATCGTTTGATGATTGGATAAAGAAATTTGATCAAGTAAGAGAGGAGAATAAACTGTGAAAACATTAATTGTAGTAGATGTGCAGAATGATTTCGTAAATGGTAGCCTTGGATCGGAAGAAGCACAGGCGATTATTCCGAATGTGAAAAAGAAAATTGAAGAGTATTATAATCGTGGAGATCAAATTATTTTTACAAGAGATACGCATTATGACGATTACTTAAATACTCTGGAGGGAAGAAAACTTCCAGTAAAACATTGTGTTTTTGGAACAAGAGGATGGAAGGTTGTGAGCGACATTGAGGTTCCTAACTGCAAATATGTAAACAAAAGTACTTTTGGAACTTTGCAGTGGAGAAATATGACATGGATTGGAGATGGTGATATCGATCTGGTCGGTTTGTGTACGGATATATGTGTAATTTCAAATGCATTAGTCCTTAAAGCTATGTTTCCAAATACGGAAATTACAGTAGACGCAGGCTGTTGCGCGGGATCTACACCAGAAAAACATAAGGCGGCACTCGAAGCCATGAAAAGCTGCCAGATTAATGTGATTGGAGAATAAAGATATGATCATTTTAAATGGGAAAGAAGTAAAAGTAGAACACTTTCCAGATGGAACACAGAGAATCGTATTAGACGATTGTTTTTATCAGAAATATAACAACATTACATGGAAGTATGAGAAAGAAGAAGAACTTTCAGCGCTGATTTATATTACAAAACATTTAAAAAATTTTCCATATATTAAATCAATTGATCTTACAATGTTTTATCTTCCGAATGCCAGAATGGACAGAATCCATGATCAGGGCGAGGTTTTTACATTAAAAGGGTTCTCTGATGTTATTAATTGGCTCGAATTTGATAGAGTAGAGGTACTTGATGTTCATAGTAATGTTGGAGCAGCGCTTTTGAATAGAGTATATGTTTTTAATCCAAGAGAATATATTGATGAAGTAATTGAGCAGATTAGTAAAGAAAATCTTATTCTTTATTTTCCGGATGCCGGCAGTTCGAAAAGATATTCTGGATTGTTTTCTGACATTCCGTATTGCTATGGTGAGAAAAATCGAGATTGGAATACAGGAAAAATTCTTGGACTCAAAATCAGAGATAACGATATTGATCTTAAAGGTAAAAAAGTTTTGATGATTGATGACATCATTTCATATGGCGGTTCTTTATATTATAGTGCAAAAGCGTTGAAAGAACGTGGTGTAGATAGAATTTATGCTTATGCATCACATACCGAAAATTCAGTTCTTGATAGAGAAAAAGGAACATTAATCAAATCACTTGAAGATGGAACAGTTGAAAGATTATTTACAACAGACAGTCTTTTCACAGGAAAACACGATAAAATCACAGTTATGGAGGTCTAAAATGAGAAACATTTCTTTTATGCTGATGGCAGATACATATAAAAATACAAATCCTGATGCTCTTCCAAAGGGTCTTACAAAATTAACTTCTTATATTACTCCTAGAAAATCAATGTTCAAAAATCTGAATGAAGTTGTATTCTTTGGATTACAGGGTTTTATTAAGGAATATATGATTGATTTAGCAAATGAAACTTTCTTCAAAAGACCAAAAAAAGAAGTTATTGCAGAATATAAAGAATATCTGGATAATCAGATCGGTTCTCAGAGTTATGATCTTGGACGTATCGAAAAATTATGGGATCTGCAGTATTTACCTGTAGAGATCAAAGCTCTTCCAGAAGGATCTGTTGTAACAATGGGAGTCCCGTGTATCGAGATGAGTAACGCACATCCAGATTTCGCATGGACGGTACAATGGCTGGAATGCATTATGCAGTCTTTTATTTTTGGGACATGCAACTGGGCAACTGTAGGTCATAAATATAAAACACTTGCAAATGAATTTTACGAGAAAACTACAGATGGTGCTAATCCTGCAATGGCTATGGCGGATTTTGGATTCAGAGGACTCGGCATTGAGAACGGAGTTCATGCAAGTTCTTCATGGCTGCTATCTTTCAATAAAACTTCTACAATTCCTGCAACTCAGTATATTGATAAAATGTACGATGCTGATTGTGCTAAGAACCATATTGGTATTGGAGCAGTTAGCCTGGAACATGCAACCGTATGCAGTAATCTGGCTGTATGCGAGACAGAAGAAAATCTGTTAAGAAGATTACTGACTGATACATATAAGAATACATCTTTCAGTTATGTCTCTGATACATTTGATTACTGGAACCTTATTGACGAAACACTTCCAAAACTGAGAAAAGAAATCGAAGAGCATAATGGCAAATTCCTTGTACGTCCTGATAGCGGCGATATCGTTGAAATTTCAGTAAAAACTGTTCAGAAATTATATCAGATTTTTGGTGGAACTGTAAACTCAAAAGGTTATAAGGAGTTAAATCCAAAGATTGGAATCATTTACGGAGATGGTTGTCAGTACAGTAAGATCAAAGAGATTTGGACACAGCTTGAAGGATTAGGATTTGCAGCAGATGCGATTCTTTTTGGAGTAGGTGCGTTTTCTTTCTCTGCAATGTGTACGCCAGAAGATGGAATGGTTTGCTTAACAAGAGATACTTTTGGATTTGCAATGAAGAGCACTTATTGTGTAATTGATGGCAAAGAATATACCATTCAGAAGAATCCAAAAACAGATAAAAATAATCTGAAGAAATCTCATAAAGGACTTTGCTGTGTAGTAAAAGAAGAAAATAAATTCGTGTGTCATGATGGTTATGCAGAAGATACAATGCCAGAAGAAAATGAACTGAAACTCGTCTTTAAAGATGGAGAATTAGTAAAAGAACAGACTTTTGAAGAGATTCGTGAAAGACTAAATGGAGAAAATCATGATTGAAATTATCGAAGGAAATTTATTTGATACGGATGCAAAATTTATTTGTCATCAGGTAAATTGTATGGGAAAGATGGGATCTGGCGTGGCTTTGCAGGTCAGACAGCGATTTCCACATGTATACGAAGAATATAAAAAGGTAGCATCATCGGATATGCTGGGGAAAGTACAAATTGTACCAGTCAAGCCAAAATATATTGGATACGACTGTGGATCGATTGCAATTCCAAGTAATGAACAGTGGATTTGTAATTTCTTTGCACAAGATAACTATGGATATGACGGAAAACAATATACTTCTCTGGAAGCATTAGAAAAGTGTTTTAGAACTATGTGTTGGAAAGCACATGAAAGGAACAATAATTTTAGTGCAACAATTGCTATGCCATATAAGATCGGCTGTGATCGTGGTGGAGCAGATTGGGACGAAGTATATTCAATGATACAGAAGATTTTTAATGAACTTGATACTCATGTTGAACTGTGGAAATTAAATCAGTAAAGGAGAGGAGAATAGATATGTATACTTTTGATGCAAAAGAAACAAAAAATAAGATTGTCGAGTGGATTAAAATGTTCTTTGAGCAGAATGGGAAAGATTGTATTGCCACAGTAGGTCTTTCAGGGGGTAAAGATTCAAGCATTGTTGCGGCTCTCTGTGTGGAAGCTCTTGGAAAGAATAGAGTTTTAGGTGTGCTCATGCCAGACGGAGAACAGACAGATATTGAAGATGCCTATGAAGTTGCTAAACATTTAGGTATTGAATACTGTACTGTAGATATTCATCCAGCAATTCTTGCGCTAAAGCACGAAATCAGACCACAAATTGGTGATCATTGGTCAAAACAGACATCAATTAATCTGCCTCCTCGAATCAGAATGGCAACACTTTATGCAATTTCACAGAGTATGAATGGACGAGTTGCTAATACATGCAATCTTTCGGAAACACTCTTATCTTGGGAAACTCGCTGGGGCGATGAAGTAGGAGACTTTGCACCATTAAAGGATTTCACAGTACAGGAAGTAAAAGCTATTGGATATGAGACGATTCTACTGAAAAAGATGGTTGACAAAACGCCGTCAGACGGATTATGTGGATCTTCTGATGAAAGCGCTCTTGGATTTAAATATTCTGTATTCGATCGGTATGCAAGAACAGGTGAAATTGATGATGCTGCAGTAAAAGCTATTATCGATGCAAGGGTTGAAAAATACAGATTCAAGAGAAGACCAATTCCATATTTTGAAAGTGGTCTGAAATCATATTTAGACTGATTTGCATTCTAAAATAACCACAACAATTCACCATCATGAGCGTTCTACAATCAATTCTAACCTATTAAGAATATAAATTGTAGAACGCTTTTTATAAACGGATCATAGGAGAATAATCTTACATAGAAACATATAACTATTTACATAAAGAGAGGACAAAAACCAATGCCGATTAAAGATGTATTAGATGATATCGACTGCATGATCAACACACTTTGCCTTGCAAAACGGGAACTAGGCTATGCAGTAGTATATGAAAGTGAAAGAAACATTCTAAACGAAGATCAGTGGATCGGATTTATCAAAGATCATCAGCAGCCAAGCGGAACGATTATCAGAGAGGGATTAAAGCAGGTTAGCCGTATTTCTCGAAAACTGGCAGATGAAGTTGTGTACGGCAAAGAAAATGCTAATAAAATTTGTAGAGGAGATATGGATGAATAAGATCATCGAGGAAGATTTCGAATGTCTTGATAAACATATAACAAAAGCATTGACATTCGATAAAGACAATGTATATAAAATTTCGGACTTTATCGAACTGCTACAGAAAGCGATGGAGAAATATGGTGATAAAGAAATTGCTACACATGATATGAATTTTGACGTTATTTCAGGGATTTCATGGCCCTATATTTATTTTGATGAGACTGCAGGTGTCGATAATAATGGTATAATTTGTATTTTTGAATAGAGAGGAATGTAAATGAGCAGAATAATCAAAACATGGCGTGATCCATATGACGCAGGATTTTCAACATGTCGTAAAAAGCAGATTGAGATTCAACAAGGATTAACAGTCCTGGTTGGCTGTAACGGATCTGGCAAGACAACACTTCTACATAATATTAAATCTGAGCTTAAAAAAGAAGATATACCAGTATTTTATGATGTTGGGGTCAAAAGCTTCTCTATAGTACCTTGAAAAGTTCATATA
>OJMK01001144.1_pt1 | contig 22837 bp, 18 predicted proteins | sample 1597201 | NCBI WGS metagenome assembly OJMK01 (sample SAMEA2452125, study PRJEB22498) | human gut metagenome | reverse complement strand
AGCGGATGAAGGAAATCCACAAGGAACTGCTGGAATTGCAGGCAGAGTCCAACCGCCTGATGGAAACCATCTCGAAGAATCTGGAGGAGATGGGGGTATGATGTGGGAAATTGCAAAGTTAGGGGATATATCAAAAAATATTCAGACAGGACCGTTCGGGTCACAGTTGCATCAATCGGATTATTCGGAATGTGGAATACCAGTTGTAATGCCGAAGGATTTGGTTGGTGGAAAGATTTCAGAAGAGTCGATTGCGAGAGTTGATAAAACACATGTTGAGCGTTTATGCCGCCATAAAATTGAAGTAGGAGATATTTTGTATTCGAGAAGAGGTGATGTTGGACGCTGTGCTCATGTAACTAAAAAAGAAGAGGGATGGCTATGCGGGACAGGATGTTTGAGAGTAACTATTGATTCCGAAAAAGCGGATTCTCGTTTTGTTTTTTTTCAATTGCAACATCCCGATACGGTTGGATGGGTTGAAAAACACGCAGTTGGTGCAACAATGCTGAATCTTAATACCACAATTTTGAGTTCGGTTCCGATTCGTCTACCTACACTGGAAATTCAAAAAAGAATTGCTGATATCCTCTCTGCCTATGATGACCTGATTGAAAACAACCAGAAACAAATCAAATTGCTGGAAGAAGCAGCCCAGCGGCTTTATAAAGAGTGGTTTGTGGATTTGCGCTTTCCGGGGCATGAAAACACGAAAATTGTGGATGGCGTGCCGGAGGGGTGGAGCAGGACAAATATCAATGAAATATTGACATTTCATCGAGGATATGATTTGACAAAAAACGAGATGAAAGCTGGACGATATCCAGTTGTTGGCTCAACTACGGTGATTGGATATCATAACGAATTTAAGATTAAGGGGCCGGGCATTGTAACGGGTCATTCTGGAAGCTTGGGTAAGTATCAATTTATTTGGGATAATTTCTGGCCGCATAATACATCGCTTTACATAAGCGATTACAAGGATCATAATATTTTCTTTGTTTACAGCTTGCTACAAACAGTGGACTTTGCATCGCTAAATAATGGGGGAGCCATTCCGACATTGAATCGAAACGTGCTTTCTAATATTGAAGTAATTGAGCCGACAGACGAATTGCAAGAGATGTTTGCAAAGATTGCAGAAGCGCAATATCGGAAAATCAGAAATTTGGAAAAACAAAATAACCAATTAAAGATGGCAAGAGATGTACTGTTGCCTAAATTGATGAGCGGGGAAGTGGAGGTGTAATATAGATGGATGCGTATTTCGGTGTCGATTTTTATGGAAATGGCGAAGTTGTTAATCTGGGAGAATTAAAAAAGTGCGAGATAGTTTTTGACGATTATGATAATTGGAAAAGCTACACAGATATAAATAAAGTTATAGAACTTTATAATGTGAAAAAATATATCGACACTGGAATACGACTTGAGGACTGGACAAATCCTCAATATACAGATTATCAAAATAAGGCTAATCAGGTGTTCGGAGTTGTTGGCTGCTTCCTTAATTCAAAAGATATAAATGAGTTGGCAACATTATATAACGAAACTAATATAATGTACCGTCAAGATTTTGTTGAACTGGTTTGCAAGATAGGATTGTACAAAAAGTTTGATGATTTGCAATTTGCTGAATTTCTGGAAAAGGCTAATATTAGAATTGATCGAATACTGAGAGAAAAAGATATTGTATATAAATTTGGGAAGGTTGTGCGTGAATACATTTTAAAGGATGCAGAGAATGCAGAATTCTTTGTCAATAAGTTTTTGGAACGTTCTGAGGACAAAGAACTGTATTACATTCCAAAAGAATTGACAGTAGAAGATAAGGAAGGGTTAGTTCAAAGGTACATCGAATTGGATTCTCCTAATATGAATTATTTGACTGTGATTATGCAAGAAGAGAATCCGGACAAGCTTAAACTTAGCGAAATGACACGCTTTAAAGCATATAAAAAACTAGAAATCATGCGAAAAAAACTTTTTGAAACTGGCCTATCGTTTAGAACAGGAGTAGGAATCGGCTTTAAACCGATGGATGGTACCGGAAAGATAGAAAATGAATCAGAAGATCAGAATGAACTAAAAGTTTCATATGACAGTAAATGGATACTAGATAATCTTGATTATGCAACGCTTCTTAATAATTTCTACTGGTTTGAATTTGCTGATTTTTTTAACAGATGCCTATTGGTTTCGCAACCCTCTGAGTATGGTCTTGAAAACTTTTTGTTTGGAACAAGAGGATTGAGAGAGTACCAAGTCGGAACAAGTTTTCGTATAAAAAACACTATGGCATTTCTTCAAATGACAGGGTATTATAACATTTTGTGCCAGCGAGAAATAGAAATAGAAGATATTTATAAATGGTTTTTTGAAACATACCTAAAAGATGAGTTTAATGTGGAGGGGTTTGTTTATGAGAAAGTGAGGAGGGATGCGCCATTTGGGGAAAGAAACAGACTGATTTCTAGTAAAATAGATCATGTTTTAAAGCAATTTGATTTATACAGTAAATATGGAGCAATTGATAGAGATTATCTGGAGTTCTCATCTCAAAGCGTTGAGTTTTCACAAGTTGCAAGTCTAAGCACACAAAAGTATGCCTATTGTAATGATGAAAATATTAGATCGGAATATATAAGTATCTTTTCATCACAATCACTTTTAACTTACGTGGAAAGAATAGGAAAGGCCTATGATTCTTTCTTTAAACTTCTAGAGAATGAAACTGTATATTATAATGATTTTAAAACTATTCAGAAAGAAAAAATCGACTTCTTATTAAGTCAAGGTACTATAAGAATAGATGAAGCTGGGGAAATTGAACTGAAGTATGATAGATTGAGAATGTTGATTCAACTTTATAGATATGAATATCTTTGCTTGGCCTATGAAAAAACAGAAAATGATCCATTGAAGGATGCACTGAAAAATAATAAGTTGCTGGTAGAGAATACATTGTTCTCACGACCAGAACAAGATTATCTTGATTATTTACTTAATAAACATAAATTTTCAAATGGACTAGATTTGAGAAATAAATATATTCACTCGACTAATTCATTAGATGAAAAGGTACATAGAGATGATTATATGCGATTCTTAATTGTGATGGCAATTATAATCATTAAAATCAATGAAGAATTCTGCTTAAAAGAAAAGTTGAAAAAATGAGGTGATCCTATGAGCCGCGAATACTCCGAAAATGTCCTTGTCCAGAACAGTGCAGGCAACTTGCTGCAAAATGTTCTGGGCTGGGAGGTGGTGCTGGCTTACAACTCCGAAAAGCTGGGACCGGACGGGACGTTAGGCCGCACCAGCTATGGGGAAGTGTTGCTGACCCGGTATTTTCGGCAGGCACTTTTGCGGCTGAACCCGTGGCTCACCCCGAACCAGCTGGACGAGGTGCAGAAGAAATTTACGGCGCACGTTTCCACCGCATCCCTGATGCAGATCAACGAGGAAAAGTATTTTCTGCTGCGGGATGGCATCCCGGTGACGGTCAAGCGGCCGGATGGCCGCACCGAAATCCGAAGCGCGGCGGTGATCGACTTCAAAAACCCGGAAAACAATCATTTCCTCGCCGTAAAAGAGATGAAGATCCACTCGCAGCTGTACCGCCGCCGGACAGACATTGTGGGCTTTGTCAATGGCATTCCGCTGTTGTTCATCGAGCTGAAAAAGCCCACCGTGGATGTGCAGAACGCCTACATAGACAATTATCGGGACTACCTCGATACCATTCCGCAGTTGTTCTACTATAATGCCTTTCTCATGCTGTCCAATGGATTGGAAGCCAAGGTGGGTACGCTTGGCAGCAAGTACGAGTTTTTCCACGAGTGGAAGCGTCTGAAGGAAAGCGATGCAGGCAGCGTGGAACTGGAAACCATGCTGCGGGGCATCTGCGAGAAAAAGACCTTCCTCGATCTGCTGGAAAACTTCATCCTTTACGACCATTCCGGTGGGCACACCACCAAGATTCTGGCCCGCAACCACCAGTATCTCGGCGTCAACGAGGCCGTCAGTGCTTACGAGAAGACGGCAGGCTGGGTGTGTTCTGGCACACGCAGGGGTCTGGCAAGAGTTATTCGATGGTCTTTCTGGCGCAGAAGATCCGGCGCAAGTTTGCAGGCTCGCCCACCATTGTGGTACTGACCGACCGTGACGAGCTGAACCGGCAGATCAGCGATACCTTTGAAAACTGCGGTCTGCTGGGCAAAACCAAGGCTTCACAGTTCATTGCATCCAGCGGTACAGACCTTGTAAAAAAGCTGCAGGGCAACCCCAGCTTTGTGTTTACCCTGATCCAGAAGTTCAATCTGCCCAAGGAGCCGCCTATCTACCCGGATCACGACATTCTGATTTTGTCGGATGAAGCCCACCGCAGTCAGTACGGCATTTTTGCAGACAACATGATGCACCTGCTGCCCACGGCATCCCGCATCGGCTTTACCGGTACGCCACTTCTGGCAGATGACCATATCACCGAGCGCACCTTTGGCGGGTATCTGTCGGTGTATGACTTCAAGCGGGCGGTGGAGGACGGCGCAACGGTGCCGCTGTATTATGAGAACCGTGCGGATAAGATCGCCCAGTTGGACAAGCCGGAGATCACCGGGCGGATTCTGGATGCCATTGAAGCAGCCGACCTTGATCCCTCGCAGGAGGAAAAGCTGGAACGCGAGTTTGCAAAGGAGATCCATATTCTCACCGCAGATGAACGGCTGCGTTCCATTGCAAGGGACTTTGTGGAGCATTACTCTGACCTTTGGACCAGCGGCAAGGCGATGTTCGTCTGCCTGAATAAGGTCACCTGTGTGCGGATGTACAACTATGTGCAGGAATACTGGCGGGCAAAGATCAGGGAACTGGAAGCCCGGCAGGGCACAGTGACCCAGCAGGAAGCACAGGAGCTTGCCCGCAAACTGGCATGGATGAAAGAAACCGAAATGGCAGTGGTGATCAGTCAGGAGCAGAACGAGGTGCAGACCTTCAAAAAGTGGGGGCTGGATATTCTGCCGCACCGTGCCAAAATGGAAAAGCGGGAGCTGGATAAAGAATTCAAGGACAGCAAGAATCCGTTCCGGGTGGTGTTCGTCTGTGCCATGTGGCTGACGGGCTTTGATGTAAAGTATCTGTCCTGTCTGTATCTGGACAAGCCGTTGAAAGCCCATACCCTGATGCAGACTATTGCTCGTGCAAACCGTGTTTCGGAGGGCAAGAGCAACGGCCTGATCGTGGACTATATTGGTATCGTAAAGGCGCTGCGCAAGGCTCTGGCAGATTATACGGTCAGCAAGAACAGCCCGGCGGGTGTTGATCCAACGGTGGATAAAACGGAGCTGATCCAGCGTATTTGCACGGTCATCGGAAAAGCGGACGGCTTTCTGGCAGAACACGGGTTCCGGCTGCAGGAATTGGTGGACGCACAGGACTTTGAAAAGATGAGCCTTGTACAGGATGCAGTCAACGCGATGTGCGAGACGTTGGAAACCAAGAAAACCTTCCAGACCTATGCGTCTGAACTGGCGCGGCTGTTCCGCTACGCAGACCGTGACGATGTGGACGATGCCGTGCGCGCCCGGAAAAACGCAATTCTCGCCATCTACGAGGGCTTGCAGCAGAAGCGAAAACACGCGGACAATACCGACCTGATGGTGCAGATCAACGGCATCGTCAACGAGTACATCCATGTGGAAAAGCCGGATCAGGAGGCTGTACCTTCCCGGCAGTTTGACATCAGCAAAATTGATTTTGAGCTGCTGAGCCGGGAGTTTGCCTACACCCGGCGGAAGAATCTCTTGCTGCGCGATTTGGATGAACTGGTAAACCAGCAACTGGCGAAAATGCTGTTTGCAAACCCGCAGCGCATTGATTATTATGACCGCTATCAGGAGATCATCGATGCCTACAATGCGGAGCAGAACCGGGCAACCATTGAAAAAACCTTCATGGATCTGATGGAACTGGCCAGTTCGCTGGATATGGAACAGCAACGCTATGTGCGTGAGGGCTTTTCCAGCGATGAGGAACTTTCAGTGTACGATTTGCTGTTTTCGGAGAACCTCACGAAGCAGGAAATTGAAACGATCAAGAAGGTGTCCGTGGACTTGCTGACAAAAATCAAACAGCAGATTGCCAAACTCGACCATTGGACGGACAAGCAGGAAACTAAGGCGATTGTGGATAACCTGATTCGCAATACCCTTTGGCAAGAACTTCCCAATAGCTATGATGTAAGCGATATCCAGACCTACCAGAAGAAAATCTACGAGTATGTATATATGCGCTACCCGGAAGTAGCATAACGCAAAAATCACCCCCAGAGAGAACGCACAAGAGGCTATTCTCTCTGGGGTGATTGCGTATCAAATCATCTGAAAATGCTTTAATGCTTCCACAATCGCATCCTCTTTTTCCTTCGGACACTTAGGAGGAGAAAGTTTGAAAAAACAGACGGGCGGGTGTGAAAGCGGGTAAATCGACATGGAAAAGATCAAAGCGGATGCTTCCCGAAAAACTGCTGGGCAATTCCATCCAGCTGTGCGGTGATTTGCCGAAAATCCTGATTGAGATCCAAGGTGCGTGCACCGATCTGATTGCCGCCTAAGTTGAAGAGACAATTCGGCGTGATGGCTTCCTGCGTTTTGGCGTAGACTAGCAGCCCGGAAACGTTTCCAGTATGGGCAGCATCCTGATTTTTAACGTAGGTGTAGATCTGGTAGAGGTTGGCAGAATGCAGGGTCTCTTTATTAAACTGCTGCTGCAATGTCTGGCTGTAATACTTGGCATCCAGAATGAGAACTTTTTCGCGAAAACGCAGAAAAATATCGGTTTGCATGGCAGGGAGAAACCGCAGCATGGCAGCATCGTGCTCTCCCACAAGATCCCATTTGACCTGCGCAGCCTTGACCTCAGTAAGGTAGGGATGATTTTGTCGGTAATACTCCAGAATAAAGCGTTCGTACAGCTTTGCCATGCGTTCATCCGAAAATGCTGTCATTTTATAGCTGCCGTTTTCGGTGGTCTGCAGCATATCGTGCAGCACGAAATAGCAGAGATTCAACAGCATCTCGTAATTCTGGTTGCTCCGCTGATAATGTAACTGCTTCCATGGGATTTGAGAGGGAAGCAGTGCAGAAACCGTGTCCAGAAACAGAAGCGCTTTCTTCAATTCCACTTTGCGCTCAGTAGAAACATTCTTATCCCGAAGCAGCACATGCAGGGTGGTTTTCAGAATCTGGTTATACAGGTTATCCTCGGAAAGCTCGTCAAAGGTACAGGCGACCTGTGGCTTGTGCTGGATACGGGTCTTAATGGTCTGCGGAAGATCCAGCTTTCCACGCAAAACTGACCGGGTCTCGCTTCGGGAAACATATTCTCGATAGAGCCCCTGCTTCAGCTGCCGGGAAACACCCTTTGCAAGGATGGCAGCAAACAAATCGTCGATACGCTCAAACTTTTCCGAGGCGATGCACTGATAATCCTGCTGCTGCAGCACCTGATAGGCGTAGGAGAGCATGTAGTAGATGTTCTGGATAAAGATCCCTTTGTCAGTCGTCATTGAAAACACCACGCAGATTCTTTTCCCAACGGTGCAGTTTGTCGGGCGCGTCGAACCAGTATTCTGCCAGCGTAGGCAGAAGGTCAAACTCCACCACAGAGCGCATCCAGTCAGTGGTGCAGGCAGCAGGGTCGGCCAGACAAAAGTAACTGTGACCAACACGAAATCCGGGACCGAGGGAGGCATCTGTGGTAATTTCCCGGTTCAATGCCTTGATCTGTTCCACCAGAGCATTGAAGGTTTCATTGTCAAGCGCAGATTGATATTTCTGGAATCCATCGGAGGTGAACGCCGGTTCAATCTCGAAGAAACTGAAGCGTCTGCGCAGTGCATAGTCGATCATGGCCAGGCTGCGGTCGGCAGTATTCATCATACCGATAATGTACAAATTTTCCGGGACATAGAAGGGCATCCCGTTATAGGCCAGTGTGATCTTTTCGCCCCGATGGTCGCTTTCAATCAGCATCATCAGCTCGCCGAAGATCTTGCTCAGGTTGCCCCGGTTGATCTCATCGATCAGGAAAAAGTATTCTCGGTCGGGGTCGTTGGAAGCCTTCTGGCAGAAGCGGTAAAATACACCCTCTGTCAGCTTGAAGCCGGAGCCGTCCGGCCGGTAGCCCAGCATGATATCCTCGTAGGAGTAATTCTGGTGGAACTGAACAAACTCAACCCGGGAGGAATCAGCTTGACCCATTATAGAGTACGCCAGCCGTTTGGCAGCATAGGTCTTTCCAACGCCGGGTGCACCTTGCAGAATGATATTTTTCTTGTGGCGTAGCAAAGAAACCAACACTTCATAGCGTTGCTCACTCAGAAAAACATCGTGCAGAAAATCAACTCTGGTGTAGCTGTCGGCAGATGCCTGCCGGACGGGAGCAGGGTTTTCATCCCGGATCAGATCCAGAATAAAGTTGTACTCACCCTCCGAGAGCTTGAACAGGCTTCCGTTCGGCTGTACGAAGAACTCCATTTTCTCCAGCTCAGGGAAAGCCTTCAGTACAGCATAGTCAATGGGGGAAGTCAGGCTCTCGGTCTTTTCAAAATAAATCTCTTTGCCGTTGCTTTCCTGTGTGATCTTGGCCAGAGCTACCACTCGCTTTACCGGATTGGCCTCATAGCCGATCACTAGATCCCCGGCTTTTGCATCGAGGAAATTCTGGAAAATCCTGCGCTTGTTCCCGTTGTCATTGTACAGCGTATAGGTCTGCTCTTCGCCGACCCGCAGACTGGAATAACTCCAGATCTTAGGATTGGCAGTCAGCCACCAGTAGTGGCGTGAAGGTGCTTCACAGGTGGCAGCGGCAGCCGGTACTTTCGAGAGGTCGGCTTTTTTCAGAGCCTGTAAAAGCTCATCTCGCAAGCGCCAGATGTAAGTGCCATCCGCCTTTGTGCTTTTGCCCACATATAAAATGGGCCACCAACGCATATTTTCGCTGTCGCGGGGCATGCAGCGGCAGCCAGTCTTTTCTGCCACCCGCTGTGCAAGATGGTAGGAGTTGGAGATGTAGAAGTTGCTGGTTTCACCGTATTTAATGGCAAGCTGTTTGCAGGTGGCCTGCCCGCCGTAATCCAGCATACATTTCATCACCCGCAAAGCCTCCGAGGTAAAAACCGAGGTGTCTTGCAGCAAAGCACTCCACTGTGCGGTTGTAATGCCCGGATCATACTCACTTTCAGCAGGAAACCATCCGGCCTGCATCTGTGATGTCTTTTGTTCGGCAAGGTAGAAACGGCTCAGATAAAAGCCCAGATCAATGGCAGCGATATTCCAGTGTGTGTCTGGCCAGTATTTTCCGGCAGGGGCTGCTTCAATGGCACTGCGGATCATCTGGGTGATGGCAGCATTTTGGCTCAGTGCCACCCGCAGCTCATCATAAAGGCGGTAGCTGTTTAGCAGCGATTCTACGGAACCATCCCGCTTGGGCGGAGCATCGAAGTTCAGCGCATCCGAGATGTCACGGGCAACGGAATAGCGGTAGATATAATATTGATCCGGATACCGGAGCCACAGATAGACGCTGATGGCACTGGTGTTCTGGTAGTGGTTATTCCAACTGCCGTCGTTGTATTTTGTGCGTATTTCTTCGGTGGCAGCCTGAAATGCAATAATGCGCTGGGAAAGTTCGGTGGATTCATCAAACAAGCTGCGGAACATTGCGCGTGTTGCTTCACAGTCCGCTGCTGCGAAATTCAGGATCATCGCACGGGGATAGGCATAGCCGGTATCCAGAAGCGAAAAGACCTTTGCAGTGGCTTCCTTGAACATTTCACCAAAATCTGCCGCGTCAATATTCCAATGGTCGTGGAAATGCTGCGCGGCTTCCCATTTGAAATCTTCAACATGAGGCCAATGCTTCGGGAAATAGGTCTGGTATCCGCCCAAAACAGGCTCCAGTTTTGCAAGATCGATCATGACGGCTCCCTCCGAAATCAAAAAGTCTTTAAGATATTGTACCACGATAAAAATAGAAACACCATATTCCAACAAAAGAAAATGCCCGCCTGAAAATCAGACGGACATACTGTAAATCAAATCATCTGAAAATGCTTTAATGCTTCCACAATCGCATCCTCTTTTTCCTTCGGACACTTGGGCTGCTTTGCATTTTCATTTTTCGCTTTATTGTAATTCTCTCGCTCGATGATGCTGTACTTCTGCTTCACCTGTGCGATATAGAGATTGGAAACCTTTAACTGATGGTGTTTCCACACATAATCCCGAATCTCGTTGTAAGTCGCCTTGCTTTCTGCAGCGGTCACATCCAACTCGTCCATGCTGACGTCCACTTCGATGTGTCGCTCGACATTGAGTTTGGTCAAAAGGAGAACCGCTTCCACATGCCGTGTTCTTGGAAACAGATCCACCGGCTGCACCTTCTCTGCGTGATATCCATTTTGTTCCAGCCATGCAGCATCTCTTGCGGCGGTGGCGGGGTTGCAGCTGACGTAGACCACCCGGCGGGGAGACATGCGCACGACAGCGGAAAGGGTGGCTTCGTCGCAGCCCTTGCGGGGAGGGTCCAGCATTACGATGTCCGGGTGAAGGCCCTCAGCGGCAAGGCGGGTGGCGGCCTGACCGGCATCTGCGCAGAAAAATCGGCTCTTTGCGGCCACATCTGCACCCATGCGGGCAGCGTTAGCCTTGGCACTTTCAATGGCTTCCGGTACGATCTCCACACCGATCAGCTCACGGCAGTGCGCTGCCATGGAAAGACCAATGGTGCCCATGCCGCAGTAGAGGTCCAGCAGCAGGTCGTCCGGGGTAAGCTGAGCATACTGGGCGGCAATGCCGTAAAGCTGCTCAGCGGCAAGGGTATTGACCTGATAGAAAGAAAGCGGGCCAAGCTGCACCGGAACGCCGCACAGGGTGTCCTCAATATAGCCCGGGCCGTACAGAGTGTGAGTCTCGGTGCCAAGGATCACGTTGGTGTTTTTAGCATTTACGTTCAGCAGGATCGTGGTGATCTCTGCAAATTGAGCTTTCAGCCGGGTGCAAAGCTCTTCAGCGGAGGGCAGCTTGGCACGGGTGCAGACAAGGCAGACCATGATCTGGCCACTGTGAGCGCCGCGCCGCAGAAAGATATGACGCACAAGGCCCCTGCCGGTCTCCTCGCTGTACGGCTGGATGCCCTTTTCTGCAAAAAAAGCGCACAATGCGTTGCCGATCTCATTCAGCACACCGGGCTGCAGGCGGCAGTCCGGGCAGGGGACGATACGATGGGTGCGCCCGGCGTAGAAGCGGATACAGGGCTTACCGCTTTTGTCTACGCCCACCGGGAACTGCACCTTATTGCGGTAGCGGTTCACTTCCGGCGAACCCACAATGGGCAGCACAGGCACATCCAATCCTCCGATGCGGGCAAAGGCATCTGCAACATTCTCCTGCTTGGCGCGCAGCTCGGCAGCATAGTCCAGATGCCGCAGGCTGCAGCCGCCGCAGGGGCCTGCCACGGCACAATCCACCGGGATACGGTCCGGCGAAGGAGTGAGCACCTCGTCCAGAATACCGAAAGCGTAGCGCTTGCAGTCCTTAACGATGCGCACCCGGGCTTCGTCGCCGGGGGCGGCACCGGGAATAAACACGGTCTCACCGTCGGGACTGTGTGCTACGCCGCTGCCATCGCTGGAAAGACGCTCTACGCGCAGGGTGAGAACTTGATTTTTCTGTAAGGGCATGAAGGGTCTCCTTTACTGGTGGTCGGGGCCGTCGGCGGGAGCATCAGCCTGCGCCGCAAAATACTTACTGGGCGGCACGCCCTTGGCGCGCTTGAATACCCGCGAGAAATAGAACTGGTCAAAGAAGCCTACCGATACCGCGACCTCGGCAATGGAAAGGTTGCCTGCGCGCAGCAGCTTGCAGGCTTCGTTGATGCGGTATTCGGTAAGATAATCGATGGGGCTTTTGCCTACGTTCAGCATGAACACGCGGTACAGGTGACTGCGGGAGACACCTACGCTTTTTGCCACATCATCAATGGAAATATCGTGTGAATAATTGAACTGGATGTACTTGATGGCGTTGAGCACATACTGGCTGGAAGAGGAAGCCGTGTGCGGTTTGCCAGCGCTGGTCTCCTTCATCAGAGAAGCGATGAAGAGATAAAGGTAGCCCACCATGGCGGCTTCATCCTGCGGCTGCAGCCCGCGGGAGGAATAAATGTTGGCCAGAGCAGCACGCATCCCATCGGGGTCGTGGGTGTGATGCACCGGCGAGTCGTCGGTGAAGGGGAGCTGCGCGGCCAGTTTGTGGGCACACGCACCGTTGAAGCCTACCCAGCTGTACTCCCAAGGCTGCTGCTCATCGGCAGTATACCGGATCAGCTGGCTTGGCCGGGCAAAAAACAGCTGGCCCTGGCTCACTTCCCAGGTGCGTCCGCCCACCTCGAATACGCCCTTGCCGGAAAGTACCAGATGGATCAGGTAATGGTCGCGGATACCCGGCCCCCATGTTTGGCCCGGAGCACAGCGTTCGATGCCGCAATTGAAGATGGAAAGCTCAATATTATTGGTATAATTTTGTTTGAAGGATTGCTTATATACATCTGCCATAGCCGCGTTTCCTCCGCTCTGTCACGTTGCGGGCAGCTTTGTGCCCGATCTTTGGTATAGTATACCACACATCTGCCCGCAAATTCAACAAAAGTACATCTTATTCTTTGAACTGGGTGCCAAAATTCGCGTTTTTTCAGCGTTGGAAATTGAAAAAAGCGGTTGGATGCATTACAATAGACGTAACATACCCATCTATCCCAAAGCAGCATATTGAGGGAGGAATCGTTATGGCAAACAGTGCGCAGCTCCGAAATGAGATCGCGGCGGGCAAATGGGACGATAAGCTCCGGGCACTGTATGGCGATGCGACGCAGGAAATCTGTCGGCAGCGGGCACGCTACTGTGCTGCGCTGGAACAGTTTGAGCTGTACTTTGGGCCGGGCAGGCAGGTGCAGGTTTATTCGGCACCGGGCCGCGCAGAGCTGGGCGGCAACCACACCGACCACCAGCACGGTTATGGCCTTGCGGCGGCTGTCACGCTGGATCTTGTGGCCGTGGCTGCGCACAATACAGACGGCTACGTGCGGGTCAAATCCCGCGGGTTCAACAAGCTGGATGTGATCGACCTGACCGTGGAGGGGCCGCAGGAAGGGGAGAGCACCCACTCGGCCAGCCTGATCCGCGGCATTGCCGAGGGCTTCCGCGCGGCAGGCAAAGCGGTGGGCGGCTTTGATGCATACACGGCCAGTGATGTGCTGCGCGGCAGCGGCCTTTCCAGTTCTGCTGCCTTTGAAATGGGCATGGCTGCCATCTGGAACGGAGAATATGGCTGCGGTCTGGCCCCGGCGGAGCTGGCAAAGATCTGTCAGTATGCGGAGAATACCTATTTTGGCAAGCCCAGCGGCCTGCTGGATCAGCTGACCAGCGCAGTGGGCGGCATTATCTTTGCGGATTTTGCAGACCCCCAGCAGCCGGTTCTGGAAAAGATCCACGCCGACGGCCTGCTGCCGCCGGGCATGAGCCTGTGCGTTACCGATACGCGCGGCAGCCACAGCGAATTGACCGGTGAGTTTGCAGCCATCCGGCAGGAGATGGAGCAGATCGCAGCGTTTCTTGGCAAAAAGGTGCTGGGACAGGTGACGGAGAGCGCATTCTGGGCAGCACTGCCTGCGCTGCGCAAAGCCTGCGGCGACCGCGCGGTGCTGCGCGCCATCCACTATTTTGAAGAGAACGCTCGCACCCTTGCCCAGAGGGATGCGCTGCAGGCCAGGCAGTTTGATGCCTTTGCAGCGCTGGTGCTGGAAAGCGGACGCGCATCCTTTGCGCTATGCCAGAATGTCTACTGCAGCACCGATGTGCGGCATCAGGGGCTTTCGGTGGCACTGGCGCTGAGCCAGAGTATCCTGCAGGGCAGCACGGGAGCCTGGCGGATGCAGGGCGGCGGCTTTGCAGGCACCATTCAGGCGTATGTTCCCCAGAGCCTGCTGGAACGCTATCACAGCGAGATCGAGCGGGTATTCGGCAAGGGCAGCTGCTACATTCTGCGTCTGCGGGAGCAGGGGGCAGTGAAAGTGATCTGAAAACAAAAACGCATCTGCAAGATTTTGCAGATGCGTTTTTTGCTATGCTTTATACTGCTGGGAAAGTTCAGAAAACCGGTTTCGGGCCGGGAGCGGACTGAGCCTGCTCTTTCTCTTCTTCCCGGCGCTGCTGATCCGAGATATACTGCACCATGTCCCGCTCCTCGTGGGAAAAATGGAACAGGTCTGCGATGGTATCGTAGGCGCTCACCACGAAGTTGAAGCCTGTCTTTACCACATTGAACAGCAGCATGGGCACAAAGGTGAAAGAAAGTGAGATCAATCCGCCGCTAAAGAAAAGATCGTCCAGACGCAGATTGCTGAAGAAAAGATCCAGCGCATCGCCCAGCGGCCCGCCGCCGGAAATACTGCGCAGCTCTTCTTCGGAAACAGAAATGTATGAATGCGGCATCTGAAGGTTTTTCATGGAGAAAGCTCCTTTCTGACAAGATCGTTCCGGGAATGGGGTCAAACTCAGGCGGCAGCGGTTTCCTCGGCCTGAGCGGCATCAAAGCTCGGCATGGGGTTCACGATCTGATCGTAGATGCTTGTAACGGTACGAATGACGTTCATGACCTGCGAATAGACATAGACACCGGCCAGACCGGCAACGCCCACAGAAGCGATACGGCTCCAGGTGTTCATCTTATCCCAGGTGTGATAGAAGGTGCCGGACAGGCTCAGACCATTCGACAGACCGGACTGCACACGGCCTGCGATGTACCGGAAGGAATAGTTGCTCATCAACACGAACAGGTTGATCGCTGCATTCTGGCAGAATGTAGCAAACTGATCGGTGTTGAAATAAATATCGTGATTAAAGGCTGTGCCAAGGTAGATGGACTGACCGCCATCCAGATAGGTCATTTCCTCTTCGGAGATAACGGCATAGGAAGCCGGTAAAAGCATGGTATTCTGATTGGGATGATCCATGGTGGAAGAACTCCTTTCCGTAGTGGAATCTGCACAAAGGCAGACAATAATACTATCTAAATTGTAACATAACTGTGTCCAAATAACAAGAGCAGAGATGTGCAAAATCATGATACATTTGTGAATAAACTGTTACGGAAAGACGGTGAAATCACGAATATCAGCCCAAAAATGCGCAATATGTCCAGAATCTGGTCCTGAAAAAATGTTCTGTAGAAAAAGCAAAAGCGCCTGCACATTCCGGGTGCAGGCGCTTTTATGGGGAGAAAATGATCGGGGAATTACTGTGCCCGTTCGTAGAGCACGGTCAGCTGCGCAATGTGCCCGGCCAGTGCTTCCGGCAGGGGACAGGTGAGCCGCCACTGCCAGTTGGAGCCTTGGGTGCTGGGAGTGTTGATGCGGGCCTCACTGCCCAGATGCAGCCAGTCCGCCAGAGGGATCACAGCGGTATCCGATACACTGGCAAGGCAGGCACAGATCATGGCCTCGGTCAGCTCTTCCGGCTGGCAGCGCAGGTAGCGGCAGGCATAGGCCACATCCTCGGCACTGGCGTTGGTACGCCAGCCTTCGGTGGTCACATTGTCGTGGGTGCCGGTGTACACCACGCTGTTGCGGTGGTAGGTGTGGGGCAGGTAATTGCCGGATTCCCGGCTGTCAAAGGCAAACTGCATGATCTTCATGCCCGGGTAGCCGCTGGCAGAAAGCATGGCCTTGACCTCCGGGGTCAGGTAGCCAAGATCCTCGGCAATGATGCCGCCCTCGCCAAGGCTTTCGTGCATGGCGTTGATAAAATCGCGGTCAGGGCCTTTTTCCCAGTGGCCGCCCGCCGCCGTTTTGTTCCCGGCGGGAATGGAGTAATAGCTCTCGAAGCCGCGGAAGTGGTCGATGCGCACCACATCGTAAATGGAGGTGGCGTGCTTCATGCGCTGCTTCCACCACGCAAAGCCGGTGGCCTTGTGAACAGGCCAGTCGTACAGCGGATTGCCCCATAGCTGACCATCCGCTGCAAAGGCATCCGGCGGGCATCCGGCAACCTGCGTCAGGTGCATCTGGCCATCGGTCTGGAACAGTTCCGGGTGGGTCCACAGATCGCTGGAATCCGGGCTGACATAGATGGGAATATCGCCCACCAGTTTGATGCCCTTGCTGTTGGCGTAAGCCTTCAGGGCGTTCCACTGGGTGTAGAAGAAGAACTGCACCGCCTTGTAGTAGCCAATGCTTCCGGCAAGCGCTGCTTTGGCTTCGGCAATGGCTTCCGGCTGGCGGCAGCGCAGTGCATCCGGCCAGTCAGCAAGGCCGGCCTGACCCTGTGCAGTTTTCACAGCCATGAACAGGGCGTAATCCTCCAGCCAGAAAGCCTGCTCTTTGCAGAAGGCTTTGTAAGCGGGGGAGGGAGCTGCCAGCAGACGGTCAGCAGCCTTTTTCAGGATAACAGGCCGCTCGTTGTAAAGGGCACCGTAGTCGACAGAACCGACCGGCTTTTCAGCGGGGATCTCATCGGCGGTCAGCAAATCGTCCGCAACCAGCAGGCGGTAATCGATAAAATAGGGATTTCCGGCAAAGGCGGAGAAGCTCTGGTAAGGGCTGTCGCCGTAGCCGGTGGGGCCGATGGGCAGGATCTGCCAGTAGGTCTGCTTTGCATCGGCCAGAAAATCCACGAATGCAAAGGCCTCTTTTCCCAGCGTACCGATGCCAAAAGGCCCCGGCAGACTGAAAACGGGCATCAGAATGCCGCTTGCACGCATAGTGTGCGCACCTCCTTAGCCCTTCACGGCACCTGCAACCACGCCCTCGATGATGTACTTCTGGCAGGTGATGTACAGGATGATGATGGGGATGATGGCAATGATGATGCAGGCCATCATGGGAGCCAGCTCCACACGGCCGTAGCCGCCGCGGAAGTACTGGATGGCCATGGGAATGGTGCGGTATTTCTTGATGTCCAGCACCAGAGTGGGCAGCAGGTAGTCGTTCCACACCCACATGGTCTCGAGGATGGCGGTGGAGATCATGGTGGGCTTGAGGATGGGGAATACGACCTTGAAGAAGATCTGAATGGGGTTGCAGCCGTCGATCATGGCCGCTTCCTCAATTTCCATGGGCACGCTCTTCATGAAGCCGGTGAACATGAACACGGCCAGACCGGCACCGAAGCCCAGATAGATGATGCAGATGTTCCACGGGGTGTTCAGATTGAGCTGGTCAGCGGTCTTGGACAGGGTGAACATGACCATCTGGAAGGGCACGACCATGGAGAACACGATCAGCAGGTTCATGAACTTGCTCAGCTTATTGTTCACGCGGGTGAGGTACCAACCGGTCATGGAGCAGCACAGCAGGATCAGCGCCACACTGGTAACGGTGATGACAAGGCTGTAGCCAAGGCTGGAAAGGAAGCCCATCTTGGTGACACCGTAAATGTAGTTGCTCAGGCCCGCAAAGGTCTCGGCGGTGGGCAGCTTGAACACGGTGGAGGTGGTAAAGCTGCCCTCGATCTTCAAGCTGTTCAACAGGATCAGCACGATGGGGTAGATCCACAGCAGACTCAGCAGCGTCATGATGACGGTGAGGATGTTATCCCACATTTTTTTCTGTTTAGGCATTACTGCTGCACCTCCTTGGAACGGGTAAAGTGGAGCTGGATCAGAGAAATGACCACGACGATCAGGAAGAACACCACAGCCTTCGCCTGACCAATGCCCTTCCACTGGGCACCGGAACGGCCATAGAAGGTGTTGTAGATGTTCAGGGCCAGCATTTCACTGGCGTTGGCGGGTTCGCCTGCGGTCAGGGCAACGTTCTGGTCGAACAGTTTGAAGCTGTTGGTCAGGGTCAGGAAGGTGCAGATGGTCACGCTGGGCATGACCATGGGAATTTTGATCTTGAACAGGATCTCGCGGTCGTTGGCACCGTCGATCTTGGCGGCTTCGATCAGGTCGCCGGGCACGCTCTGCAGGCCGGCAACGTAAATGATCATCATGTAGCCGATCTGCTGCCAGCACATCAGGATGACCAGACCGACGAAACCGGCCTTGGCATCCAGCGCCAGCAGAGGTTTCTGCAGGTTGGCCAGCACACCGTTGAGCAGGATCTGCCAGATGTAGCCCAGCAGGATGCCGCCGATCAGGTTGGGCATGAAGTAGACGGTACGGAAGATGTTGGTGCCGCGGATGCCGCGGGTGAGCACCAGCGCAATGGCAAAGGCGCAGACGTTGATAAGCACGGTGGATACTACAGTGAACGCTGCGGTAAAGCCGAAGGCGTGCAGGAAGGTGGAATCCTGAAATACGTTGATGTAGTTCTGGATGCCCACAAAGGTGGTCTTGCTAACAGTAGTGAACCGCTGGAACGAAAGGTAAATGCCCCAGATGAAGGGCCAGATAAAGCCGATGATGAACGCGAGCAGCGTGGGCAGCACGAACACCGGCCAATATTTGCTGATGGCTTTTTGCATGATGTACCTCCTATATGCGGAGTGGTTAACAAAAAAGGGGAGGCGGGGCGAACTTCTTCGCCCGCCTCCCTGTTCAGTTCTTTTTTATAGACCAATCAGGAGCTTAGCCGTTTGCCAGCTTGTATTCCTTAGCCCAGCCATCAACGAAGGCGGTCACAACGCCGTCCCAGTCGCCGGTGCCTGCTGCGTAAGCGGTCAGAGCGCTGCCCACGCCGTTCTTCCACTCCTCGGAAGGCATGGTGGAGAAGCACCAGTCCACACTGGTCTTGCCGTCGGCCACATACTGGTTTGCAATGGTGATCAGGGGGTTGGTGGAGTCCTTAGCCTTCTTGAAGGGGATGACGAAGCCCATCTTGTCAGCCATCGCGCTGGTGCCGGCCTCAGAGGTGACGCACCAGTACAGGAAGTCCAGAGTAGCCTGAATATCGGCATCAGAAGAGTTGTTGTTCACGCACCAGAAGTTCTCGGAACCGGTGCACAGGCCCTGATTCTCCTCGCCATCCACGCCGATGTAGATGGGCAGCATACCCAGGTTGTCGTCGCCCAGATCCTTCACGTCATTGTAAGCCCAAGTGCCGTTCTGGTAGAACACAGCCTTCTTGCCCACAAACTCAGCCACAGCGTCGTTGCCGGTCTTGGAAGCCAGCAGGGTGGGGTCACAGGTGGAATCGGTGATGTACAGATCCCAGATCTGCTTGTAGTTGTCCAGATAGGTGCCCTTGATGGCGTCGGTAGAGCTGATGCCGTCTGCCTTGTACTCGTAGTAGATGGGCAGGTTTGCCAGATGGGTCTTGAAGCGCCAGTCAGAAGAACTGTCCATGCCGGCAGAAGTGAAAGCACCGTCCACGCCCAGCTCAGCCTTGCGTGCCTGAATATCGTCAGCGACCTTCTTCAGATCGGCAAAACCCTTGATGTCGTCCTGGGTATAGCCGGCGGCGGTCAGCAGTTCCTTGTTGTAGATGATGCCGTAGGTCTCGAGGACGTAGGCGATGGCAGCCACAGCGTCGCCATCCTTCAGTGCGAAAGAGTCGCTGGTCAGCTCACCGTACAGCTGGCTGCCGGACAGATCGTAGCAGTAATCCTTCCAGTTTGCCAGACCAACAGGGCCGTTCACCTGGAACAGGGTGGGAGCCTCGCTCTTCTCCATCTCGCTCATCAGGGTGGTCTCGTACTGGCCGGAAGCGGCGGTGACAACGGTCACAGGCACGCCGGTCTCCTTGGTGTACTCAGCGGCCAGATCCTGCCAATCCTGATCCTGCTCGGGCTTGAAGTTCAGGTAGTAGACCTTGCCGTCTGCCTTTGCAGCGGTGCTGGAAGCAGCGGTAGAGCTGGCAGCAGAGGAAGCGGTGCTGCTGGAGGAGCCGCCGCAGGCAGCCAGACCCAGAGCAGCGGCGGAAACGCCAGCGGCCTTCAGGAAGTTACGACGAGTAATCATTTTCTTCATAATAAGTTCTCCTTCTTATTAAAAATAAACTATTTCAAAATCTCCGTCCCCTGACGGAGGGAAAACAAATTAGGAAACTCCTTCAGTCACGACTTGCGTCGTGCCAGCTCCCTCAAGGAGGGAGCCTCTGGCGAAGAGGTGAAACCTACCGTACTGCCAAAGCCTCCCTCCGTGAGGGAGGGGGACCGCGTCAGCGGCGGAAGGAGTTTTTCAGATGGCTCTTACGCTTTCGCCCTGCTGCAACTCCGGCTGCAAGGTGATGGTCTGGGCCGGTGCACCGTGCTCGATCTGCCGCACCAGCAACTCAATGCTCTGCAGCGAGATCTGTTCACTGGGCTGCACAACGGTAGTCAGAACAGGCACACAGTAACGGGACATTGTGATGCCGTCAAAGCCGATCACCGAGACATCCTCCGGCACCCGCAGCCCGGCGCTCGCCAGCGCGCGGATGGCACCTAAGGCAATCACATCGCTCATGGCGAACAGGGCGGTGAAGTCGGCCCGGCGGGCCAGCAGGCTGTTCACGGCGTGATAGGCAGACTCAAAATCGTAGTTGGACAGGCCGTACAGCTTGTCGCTGAACAGGATGCCCGCATCCTGCATCGCCTGCTGTGCACCCTCGCGGCGCATCACGCTGGGATAACTGGTGACCGGACCACCCAGCACTGCGATCTTACGATGCCCTTGCTGGATGAGGTAGTCCACAGCAGTGTAGGCTGCAGCGCGGTCATCCACGCCCACCATGGAAAGATTGGGAAAGTCCAGCTCGTCGGAGACCAGTGTGGTCAGCACCGAGGGGACTGTGATGTTGGCAAAGCCTTTTTTGAAGTTGGCTACGCTGCCGCCCAGAAAGATCATACCTTTGGGCTTGATCTCCCGCAGGATCTTTTCGGCGGCATCGATCTCGTTGGCGTTTTCATCCAAATAGGAAACGATGCCATTGTAGCCATACAGGGTGGCGGCCCGCTGCAGCTGGACTAAGAAGTCCGAGAAGAAGAGATTGCGGGTGCCTTTGACCACGAACACCAGACTGCGGGACTGCTGGATCTTCAGCTGTCGTGCATTGGTGTTGGGCACGAACCCGGCCTCCCGCATTACCTTGAGTACATGCTCCTTGGTCTCAGGCCGGACATCGGGCCGGTCGTTGATGACACGAGAAATGGTGCTTACCGAGCAGCCGCTGATCCGGGCAATGTCCTTAATGGTCAGATTCGGCATTTTGTCGGAGTACCTCACTTTCGGTAATAGATTCGGGAACGTTGTCGGGAACGTTTTCAGTGGTTATAGTATGGCATAATTTGCATAAAAAATCAATAACCCAAAAGTGTTTTCGTGAAAATTGCATAGCATTCTGAGCTGCTTTTGTGCAGATTGAATTGCGTGCAAATCAAAATGTGCCGACAGTTCCGCAAATTCCCGGTATAAATCAGAAACAACCGGTAAAACCGTACCGATTTGTAACTTTTCAACATAGAGCAGTGGTTTTATAAAAGGAAAAAGAAAAAAGCAATGCCCGGCAGATAACACAGCCTGCCGGGCATTGCATAGTTTTGAAATGGTTTATCCGCTTTTTCAAAAATACGGGTGCTGATAGGGTTCGGGTTCCGGGCCGCAGTACAGGCCAAACGCATCGCAGATCCAGTAGCTGCCGTCCTCCATGGGCACGCGGCACCACTGGTGGCTGTACTGGTTCTCGTTCACATGCTCATATGGGATGCCCAGAATGTCCAGACACAGAGCGGTGGCCCGGGCACACCCGGCACAGGATGCTGTGCGCAGTACAAAATAACCGTAGGGGTCGTTGTAATGGTTGGCTTCCATAGAGTAAGCCATGGAGCCATCATCCACCACCGCACGCAGGGCAGAGGCAATGCCGTAAAGCTGGTCTTCCCGGCTCATGAGCGCCAGCGGTGTGACCACCTTCAGCGCTTCCTGATATGCCTGCGCAAACTCCTCATCGGTGCATTTGCGCTTGAGAGACTTGTAGTGGGCCAGTTTGTTGATGGCCACCGGCGACCAGACGGAAGAAAACTGCGCTTCGGTCAAAGAAAGCTCGTCATCACCGGCAATGCCGTCCGCAGAAGGTTTGCGGCCTTCGTCAATGCCGTGATCCAGATAATGACGCAGCAGTGCACCCTCGTCATTGCCGCATACGGCCGCAACATCCGGATACTGTGCAGCGTAGTATGCTGCATCAAAGGTAGAAAGCGCAGCAGCGGAAAGACCGGTCTGTGCGGCCAGTAGCACACCGGCCGTCAGCGCCGCAAGTCTAAGATACCGTTTTTTCATGACAAAAACCTCCTCAAAAAAGAATAAAACGCCTCCTGAGCTCAGTATAGCACATCCGGGCCGGAAGAAAAAGACAAAAAAGCGCTCCCACCTTGTCATCGGTGAGAGCGCTTTGCTGATTGCTGATTATTTTGATTGAGTTGATTCTTTAAAGATTAGTCACTGACGTAGGGCATCAGAGCAACGTGACGAGCACGCTTGATGGCGATGGTCAGTGCGCGCTGATGATAAGCGCAGGTGCCGGTCACACGGCGGGGAATGATCTTTGCACGCTCAGAGACGTACTTACGCAGACGGGGCACGTCCTTGTAATCGATGGTGTCGATACGATCGACACAGAAGCTGCAAACCTTCTTGCGGCCGCGACGCATGGGGCGTGCGGGACGAGAGCCTTCGGTTCTTTCAAAAGCCATTGCTTATTACCTCCTGTTGGATTTTTACGGTTAAAACACCGGTTCGGGAATCAGAACGGCAGGTCGTCGCTGTCGTCGATGACGGCGAAGTCATCTGCATTGCCGGCGGAATAGCTGGGAGCTGCCTCCACAGCAGCCGGACGGGCAGGGGCTGCGTTCTCG
>OJMK01001132.1_pt1 | contig 23122 bp, 22 predicted proteins | sample 1597201 | NCBI WGS metagenome assembly OJMK01 (sample SAMEA2452125, study PRJEB22498) | human gut metagenome | reverse complement strand
CTCTTCCGTTCGATCCGCGGCGGCGCCACGGCCAATCTGCTCGAAAAGAACATCCGGGCGCTGATCGAGTCGTCGTCCGACAGCCTGCCGGGGACCGTATCGCCGGCCGATACCCTGTCGCCGGCCGATTCGCTGCCGCCTCTGTCCGATTCGTTGCCTCCGCTGCCCGACTCGCTCCAGCTGCCTCCGTTGCCCGACTCGGTGCTGCATACCGAGCGAATCCCGGTCGGCGAGGGAGTGCACGGCGACTCCTCAACGCTGCTGCTGGCCGATACGCTGATCCTGACCCGCCCGATGCAGAATCTGTCCGACGACCTGCGCCGCCCTGCGGCTGACCATAAAAAGGAGGGGGAGCGGTGAAACAGATCTGGAACATTTTCCGCGCCGACTGGAAGCGCCTGACCGCCAGCGTAGTGGCCGTGGTGGTCATGCTGGGACTGTGCCTGGTGCCCTGCCTGTATGCGTGGTTCAACATCCTGTCCAACTGGGACCCCTACGGCACCGCCTCCACCAGCCGCATCAAGGTGGCCGTGGCCAGCGAGGACGACGGCTGCGATGTGCTGGGCCTTCATGTCAACATCGGCGAGCTGGTGCTCCGTGGGCTGGAGAGCAACGACCAGATGGGCTGGGTCTTTGTGGATGGTGCCCAGACGGCGCTGGACGGCGTGAACGCCGGCGACTACTACGCCGCGCTGATCCTGCCGCCGGAATTCACCGGCGACTTCGTCAGTATTCTGGAGGGAGACCTGCGCCACCCCCAGATACAGTATTACGAAAACGAGAAAAAGAACGCCATCGCGCCCAAGATCACCAGCAAGGCCAAGACCGCCGTGCAGGAGCAGATCAACACCACCATTTTGGAAAAGGTGGCCGACGCCCTGACCACCGCCGGTTCCGTGTTCAAGGCCATGGGTCTGGACGGCCGCGACATTGCCGACGGCCTGCTGGAGAAGCTGTCCGCCGCCCAGCGGGACATGGATGAGCTGGCGCAGGTGCTCCGCTCATTGCAGGATGTGATGGACGGGGCTGACAGCCTGCTGGCCGCCTCTGCCATCACCATCACCGACGCACGCAGTACCCTGGGGGACGCCTCCGAGACCGTGGACAGCACCGTCCGCCTTATCGGCTCCGGCCTTGACGCGGCGGATGACGCCTCCGCCGATCTGCTGCGGGTGCTGGACGCCGCCGACGATACCCTGTCCGATCTGGAGGACATGCTGGGCGCGGTGGACATGGGTCCCGCGGATGACGCCGCGCACGAGAAGGTCAACGCCCGCATCGACAAGATGATCGCCGCGCTGGAGACGGCCAGAGACCTGACCTCCGACGAGGACGTGCAGGCCCAGCTGGACGCCGCCATCTCCGGTCTGGAGGAGCTGCGCACCGCCGTGGACGGCTCCGGTATCTCTCCGGTGCAGGATGAGCTGCTGGCCACGGTGGCAAAGGTCCGTCAGACTCTGCGTACCGCCGCCGTCAGCACCAACCGGCAGGTCAGCGACTACATCCACGATGCCGGTGAACGGGCGCAGTCCTCCCTCCGCGCCGTGCAGGACCTGCTGACCGCCTCCTCCGGTACGCTGGGCAGCGTCTCCGACACGCTGCGCTCCTATTCCGGCGCTGTGGCCTCAGCGCAGCCCACGCTTGCCGCCGGTGCTGCGCTGGCGCAGAGTGTCTCCGGCTATCTGGCCGATATGGAGGGGGACGTCCGCCGCGTGGCGGACAGCACCGCCTTCCGGCGGTTCGTGGAGCTGATGGAGAGCGATTCCGACAGCATGGCGGAGTATCTGGCCTCCCCCGTGCAGATGAACACGCAGATCATCTATGAGATCAGGGACTACGGCTCCGCCATGGCGCCGTATTACGTGATGCTGGCGCTGTTCGTGGGCAGCCTGCTGACCGCGGTGATGGTGAAGGTCCCTGTGACGCAGCCGGAGTTCCGGCAGTGCCGCGGCGTCCAGCGCTACTTCGGACGCTTTCTGACCTATTTCTGTATGGCCATGGCTCAGGCACTGGTGACGGCCTTCGGCTGCCTGCACTTCGTGGGCATGGAGACGGCGGAGCCTGCGCTGTTCGTACTGGGCTGCTGCGTGTGCGCTCTGAACTTCGCCGCCATGAACTATGCGCTGGTCTACTCTCTGGACAATGTGGGCCTGGCCGCCTCCGTCATCATCATGGTGCTGCAGGTGGCCGGTTCCGGCGGCTCCTATCCCATCGATGTGCTGCCTCAGCTGTTCCGGCGCCTGTATCCCTTCATGCCCTTCCACTACGGCATGGATATGCTCCGCGAGACCATCGGCGGCATGTACGGCCGCACATACCTCCGCTGCGCCCTGATCCTGCTGGGCATGTGTGTGCTGTTCACGGTATTCGGCCTGCTGGTGTACTACCCTGCCCGCAAGCTGAACGCGGCCATCGCCGCCAGCAAGGAGAAGTCCGGCATCATGTGACGCTTGCAGCAGAAAAACCGCCGTCCCGAATGGGACGGCGGTTCGTGCCTGTTTTGCGCGGACTATACCGGCTTTATACAGGGTTCCCGTTTTTTACTTTTCACCGCTGCATCGGTCATACTCCACCTGCATCACGGAGGAGATGGTATGGCGGCCGTAGTCGTCCAGCTTGGCGTACTGGGTCAGCAGACGCTCGGTATCGTCCGTCAGATACAGGGCGGCATCGTCCGACATGGCCTTGATGCCCAAGATCTTGCAGATGCGCATCACCGTGTCGAAGGAGGACCCGCCGACGCCGTTATGCAGGGCACTGTTGATGGTGGAGAGGGGAATGTCCACAGAGAAAGCAAACTGCCGCACACTGCGGTACTGCCGCGAGATCTCATCGCGGACCAGCTTCGTAAGATTGTCCATATATCGGTCCTCACTTTTTGTAAAGAATTTCCACTTAAAGCTGTCGTAGTATACCACGGATTTTTATGCGCGCCAATAGGAAAAACGAAAAATTTATAAAAATGTCATAAAAAAGAAAGACTGTAAAACCCCTGCGGCAGAGGGGATAGCGGCCCCGCTGCCGAGATTTCCCTTTTATTTTGTGCCGCCCTGTGATACAATAAACCCCACGGAGGGTCTCTGCTTATGAAAACATCGAAACTCTATGCGCCCAGGACCGGCTTCGGCCGTCTGGCGGGCGACATGATCCGCCGCTACTATGTCCACGATGTGGCCCGTGACAGCGCGGCCCTGACGTACTACCTGCTGTTCGCCATTTTCCCGCTGCTGATCTTTGTCAGCACCCTGCTGGGTGTGCTGGAGCTGGACATCGCCAGCATCACGGCGGTGCTGGCGCCCATTCTCCCGTCGGATGTGGTGGACATCATCCGCACATATCTGGAGTATGTGGCCGCCAACCAGAGCCGCCAGCTGCTGTGGTTCAGCCTGGTTTTCTCCATCTGGTTCCCCATGCGCTCCACCGGCTGCCTGATGCACTCGCTGCGCAAGGCATTCGGCCGCAGCGCGCCGGAGAATATCCTGCTGGGTCAGCTGCGCACACTGCTGTTCACGATCTGGATGATCTTCGTCATCGGACTGACGCTGGCGCTGGTGGTGGTAGGCCGCCGCGCACTGTACTTCCTGTCCGGCTTTCTCCCGCTGTCGGAGACGTTCATCAGCGTCTGGGGCTACCTGCGCTTTATCATTCTGGGTCTTGTCATGGCCATCTCGCTGGGCATCCTGTACCAGTTGGCTCTGGGGCAGCGCCGCCCCCTGCGGGAGGTACTGCCCGGCGTAGGCAGCTCTCTGGCGGCATGGCTGCTGCTGAGCATGGCCTTTTCCTATTATGTGGAAAATATGGCCCGGTATGCGCAGCTGTACGGCTCCATCGCCACCATCGTGGTGGTACTGCTGTGGCTGTATATGTCGGGGCAGGTCCTGATACTGGGCGCGGAGCTGTCCGCGTCCCTGATCCATCGAAAGAAACATGCCGCGCCCTCATCGGGCGGGGAGGAGGAAGCATGAAGATCATCATTGTGGGCTGCGGCAAGGTGGGCTACGCCATCGCCGGCCAGCTGACCCAGGAGAAGCACGACATCGTCATGGTGGACAACGAGATCGCCCACCTGTCCCGCGCCGACAGTACGATGGATGTTATGTGCGTCCACGGCAGCGGCGCGTCCATCAGCGTCCTGATGGACGCCGGCGTCCGCTCGGCGGACCTGGTCATCGCCGTCACCGGCGTGGATGACACCAACATGGTCTGCTGCCTCATCGCCAAGAGTCTGGGCGCACGTCATACCGTGGCCCGCGTCCGCAACACCGAGTACCGGCAGGATGCGGATATCCTGAAGCGGGAGATCGGACTGGACATGGTCATCAACCCCGATCTGGCTGCGGCGCAGGAGATAGCCCGCATCCTCAGCTTTCCCGCCGCCATCTCCGTGGAGCCCTTTGCCGGCGGCCGCATCGATATGATCGGCCTGCAGGCCCTGCCGGAGGACACGCTGGTGGGCCACAGCCTCAGCAGCTTCCACGGCGAGCGCAAGGCGGACGTGCTGATCTGCGCCGCCCAGCGGGGCGACGAGTGCATCATTCCCAACGGCTCCTTTGTGCCCCAAGCCGACGACCGGCTGTATCTGGTGGGAACCAAGGGTGAGCTCCAGAAGATGCTGAAGGTCATGGGCCGCCCTCTCCATCGGGTGAAGAACGTGGCCCTGCTGGGCGGCAGCCGCATCAGCATGTACCTGACGTGGGAGCTGGCCCGCACCAATACCCATGTCCGCATCGTAGAGCAGGATCACGACAAGTGCCTGTTCCTGTCCCAGCACCTGCCGGGGACCATGATCATCGAGGGCGATGGCACGGACAACGACCTCATTCAGGCGGAGAATATCTTCGGTGCCGACGGCTTCGTGTCTCTGACCGGCCGCGACGAGGAGAACCTGCTGATGGCCATGTCGGCCCGCCGCGCCGGAGTCCGCAAGGTGCTGGCCAAGATGACCCGCCCCAACTACATCGAGCTGGTGCAGGACACTGGCCTTGGCAGCATCATCAGCCCCAAGGACATCATCGCCAACCAGATCACCCGCTACGTCCGCGCCCTGGCCAATTCCGAGGGCATGGCCGTGGAGTCGCTGTACAAGCTGCTGGGCGGCCAGGTGGAGGCTCTGGAGTTTCTGGCCAGAGGCACCTCCAACCGCCTGCTGCACGTGCCCCTGAAGGATCTGCAGCTGCGCAGCGGCGTGCTGCTGGCAGCCATTGTCCGCGGCGGCGTCACCATGATCCCCGGCGGCATGACCACCATTGAGGAGGGCGACCATGTGCTGGTCATCGCCCGGTCCATGGGGCTGAATGACCTGACGGACATCCTGGCCTGAGTGTCAGTGTACGGTTGGCAGATGTACCTGCCTGTCATAAAAAAATCACCCTGCGCAGTGATACGCAGGGTGATTCTTTTGACATTTTATACGGCTTGTTGTCAAAATCAGGGGGGAGATTTCGTTTGCGCATCCGCAGATGCAAAACATCCCCACCCCCTATACAAAACCCCCGCCATCGGGTATAATATCCTTAAAGTGCCAAAACACAGAAAGGAACTGCCTATGAACACAAACTGGAACGACCCCAACTTTCAGGGCTTTGCCCGCCAGCCCCGCCCCAAAAAGGAACATAAGCCCGTGGGCACGCCTCTGGGCCGCACACTGCTGAATCTGGCGGTGACGCTGGTATTCGCCGCCATCTACTACTATGTGGTGCTGCCGCCCATCAACCTCAAAAGCGAGGAATTCTACATCTTCGTGCTGCTGTGTTGCGCGGTGTACGGCGTCTGCGCCGTCCTGACCTCCGGCTTTCAGGGCACCGGTGCCAAGGGCTACTTCGACTTCCTGAAGAAGCAGTGTACCGTCCCTCTCATCGTCGCCGTAGCCCTGGCAGCCACCGCACTGGTAGGCGCGGTGCTGGGCTGGCAGCTGTTCCGCGCCAAGGACTACCGCGACCTGCTGACCGTCCAGGACGGCGACTTTGCCGCCGAGGTGGAGGAGATCAGCTACGACCAGATCCCCATGCTGGACGCCGAGTCCGCCATGAAGCTGGGCAACCGTAAGCTGGGCGAGCTGGCGGACATGGTGTCCCAGTTCGAGGTGGCCGATGATTACACGCAGATCAACTATCAGGGCCGCCCCGTCCGCGTGACGCCCCTGCGCTACGGCGACCTCATCAAGTGGCTGAACAACCGTTCCCAGGGCCTGCCCGCCTATCTCATCATCGACATGGTCACCCAGAACGTGGAGGTGGTGCGTCTGGACGAGGGGATCCGATACACCACCGCCGAGCACTTCGGCCGCAACCTGAACCGCCACCTGCGGCTCCGCTATCCCACCTTTATGTTCGACGATCCCGCCTTTGAGATCGACGAAAACGGCGATCCCTGGTGGGTCTGCCCCCGTGTCAGCCACACCATCGGCCTGTTCGGCGGCCGCGACATCATCGGCGCGGTGCTGGTGAACGCCGTCACCGGCGAGAGCACCTACTACGAGACGGGCAGCGTCCCCAACTGGGTGGACCACGTCTACACCGCCGACCTCATCATGCAGCAGTATGACTACCACGGCGCGTATATCAACGGCTTTATCAACTCCCTGTTCGGTCAGCGCGATGTCACCGTCACCACCGAGGGCTATAACTACATCGCCATCGGCGACGATGTGTATATGTATACCGGCGTCACCTCCGTGGTGTCCGACGAGTCCAACATCGGCTTCATCCTGTCCAACCAGCGCACCAAGGACACCCGCTTCTATCTGGTGGCCGGCGCCAAGGAATATTCCGCCATGGACAGCGCTCAGGGCCAGGTCCAGCAGATGAAGTACACCGCCACGTTCCCGCTGCTGCTGAACATCTCCGACCAGCCCACGTACTTCATGGCCCTGAAGGACGCGGCCCAGCTGGTGAAGATGTACGCCATGGTCAACGTCAGCCAGTACCAGATCGTGGCCACCGGCGACACCGTGGCGGAGTGCGAGGCCAATTACCGCCGCATTCTGGCGGAGAAGGGCCTCGTCTCCGACGATGATGCCCAGCTGCCCGTCACGGGGCAGGGCGAGATCACCGGCGTTATTGAAGATATTCGCTCCGCCGTGGTGGACGGCAACACCCTGTATTACCTGCGCCTGAACACCGGCGACGCCTACTATGTCATCTCTGCCGCCGCGGCGCCGGAGACCGTCATCTACAACGTGGGCGACAGCGTCACCGTCCGCTACGCCGAGGGCGAGGGCGTCATTCTCACCGCCGACAGCGTCACCCGCACCGGCGCGGCCGCGCCGGCTGCGCCCGATGCCGCCCTGCCGCAGGCAGGGGAGGAGGACACCGTGGAGCCTCAGGACCCCGCCGCCTGACAAGACAAAAAGCAGCAGCGTGACCGCCGGTCACGCTGCTGCTTTGCTGCTGCCCTCACACCACCTGAAACAGGAAGAATTTCAGGTAGTTCGTCTCGTCCACGCCCCACAGGATGGGGTGGTCGGCGCACTGCTGCCGCGCCTCGATCTGCCGCAGCTGCACCCCCGCGTCCCGGGCGGCGCTGTGCAGCATCCTGGCGAACAGCTCCTCCGTGGCGAAGTGGCTGCACGAGCAGGTGGCCAGATATCCGCCCCGGGGCAGCAGCTTCATGGCGCGGTAGTTGATCTCCTTATAGCCGGACATGGCGCTGTGTACCGTCTTGCGGCTCTTGGTGAAGGCCGGCGGGTCCAGAATGATGAAGTCGTATTTCCGCGGCTCCTTCTCCAGCTGAGGCAGCAGGTCAAACACATTGGCCGCCGCGCAGTCCATCACGCCGTCCAGCCCGTTGCGCCGCGCATTCTCTGCCGCGCACTGCACCGCGAACTCCGATACGTCCACGGCGGTGACGTGGGCCGCCCCGCCCTTGGCGGCATTGAGGGCGAAGGAGCCGGTGTGGGTGAAGCAGTCCAGCACCGTCCGCCCCTTGGCCAGACGGGCCACTGCCAGCCGGTTGTACTTCTGGTCCAGAAAAAAGCCGGTTTTCTGCCCATTCTCAAAGTCCACGGTATACGTGATGCCGTTTTCCACGATGTCCACGTCGGTGCGCTCCGGCGGCGTCTCGCCGGGCAGGGGATACCACCCCTTGTTCTGCTCCATGCCCTCCAGACCGCGGATGGCCACATCGTTGCGCTCGTAGATGCCGCGGATGTCCTGCCCGTCCTCCCGCAGCACCTTGACCAGCAGAGGGAACAGCCGGTCCTTGATACGCTCCATGCCCAGACTCAGCGTCTGGGTCACCAGCACGCTTTCGAACCGGTCCACTGTCAGACCCGGGAACAGGTCGGCCTCACCGAAGATCACGCGGCAGCACCGGCTGTCCGTCTCGCCCATCACCACCTTGCGGTAGTCCCAGGCGTAGCGGATGCGCCGCTCCCAGAAGGCATCGGAGAAGTCATCGTTGGCATTGCGGCTCACCAGCCGCACCCGGATCTTGGAGCGGCTGTTGTAGAACCCGCAGCCCAGCCAGCTGCCGCGGCGGCTCACCACGTCCACCAGCGCGCCGTCCTCCGGCCCGCCGTCCACGGCGGTGACCTCCCCCTCATAGACCCAGGGGTGCCCGCCGGTCAGCGCGGCCTCGCCCTTGGGCGTGATGGTGATCTTAGCGTAGGGACGTGGAGCTTTCATGGTACATACCGCCTTTCATTTCGTGCCCCCATGATAACACATCTCCGCCGTCATTTCCATATATTTATAGTGCAGCGAAAAGGAAAGGGGAATGACCATGCCCAGCATCTATCTCAGTCCATCCACAGAGGGGTATCGCTTGTGTAGTAGTTTTTTGCACTAAAAATTGATATCGAACTCGATGTGCCTATCTGGATACCAACGAATTTCTTTGATGATGATCCTCCAGAATTCGCGCTTTTGCATGGGAGAAAGGGCACCGTACATATCGCGCCAGTTGTCAGACAGCAGTTTCTCAATCTGGGGTAGGTTTGAAGGTCGAGGAGGCTGCCGTTTTGCCTCAAGCTCCTGAATCTTCTCAGTGATGGAAGTGTAGTCCTTTCTATATTCCTCCATGGTAAGCAGTTCGTTGAGATAGAGATCCTTTAAGCGGGACAGCTTGCCGCGCAGTGCGTTGATCTCGGAGCGATAGTCCTTCTCCACTACACTTCCCTGTACGGCGGCGAACTCTGCTTTATAGGATTCCAACTTACTCTCAACCGTGTCCAATAGGTATCTCTCCAGCTTCTTTTCACTGATGGAACGGTTATTCTCACAGGGCTTACGGCGACAGAAGTGATTAGAACAGTTATAGTGAAAGGTCTTGTGATCCTGATTCACCTTGCCGCCGATCCGACCGCCGCAGTCGCCACAGACGATAAGGCCGGAAAACAGGTAGACCCGATTCGCGTCTGTGCGCTTGATGACTTTGCGGCGCATGGTCTGGATCTGGTCATACTGTTCTTTTGTTATGTAGGGGGGACACATCCCATCAACGCCGTAATATACGCCATGGTAGGCTGTGCTGCGGAGCATCTTGTTTGCCCCTTGGTAGGGGATCGTCAGCCCGAACTCCTCGCGGATATAGTCCTGCGTGGCGGAGATGGAGCCGCAGGCCATGTACTTCCTGAAGAATGCATCGACGGCCAACGCGGTCTGCGGATCTTTGATGAATTTTTTGTTTACGATGGTATAGCCAAGGGGCTTATCGCCCGTCAATGCTTCACGGCGAAGGCGTTTGCCCTCATTGATCTTTTTGATACGCTCGCCGGTGCGGTCAGCTTCATCCTGCGCGACAGCCAGCATGATATTGATCTTCAGGCGTCCGGACGCGGTGGTGGTCTCATAGTCCTCATAGATGGTTTTCCACGACACGTTATGGGCTTCCAGAATATCCTGCACCTTGTAATATTCACCGATGTTGCGGAACCAGCGATCCAGCTTTGTGACCAGAACGATATCAACTTCATCCCGCTGGACAGCATCCAGCAGGGCCATCATGGCGGGGCGCTTTTCGACCTTCTTGCGGGCAGAGAAGCCGGCATCGGCAAAGATACCCACGATCTTCATGCCGTGCTCCTTGGCGTAGCGCTCCAAATCGTTCTGCTGGTCGTGGATGGACAGGCCGAATTTTGCCTGCTCCTCGGTGGATACACGGGGGTACAGCGCTGCCCGCATGACCTTTCCGTCAGATATGATGTTTTTCTCTGACATTTGACATTCCTTTCTGGGTGTGCTACCATAAAAGAGTAGACTACTCCCCTTGTGGTGAGGTGGATTTGTTCTACGCGACTGCTCCGGTGTGCGAGACCGGGGCAGTCTTTTTTGCTTTTTAGGACTGATTTTCGTTTCAATCCCCGCGCCCATTATAGGCACGACGTTACATAGGCATGGGGAAGTGGCGCTTGGTGACAACGCGACCTTGGCAGATCAAGGTGTGGTTACTGCTTTTCGAGTTTTACAGTGGTAGTTGCGCCCATTGCGCTTACCTGGTAGGACAGTACACCGGCTTCGTAGGTAAAGGTTTTTGTGTCATCAGAGCTTGCGAGAATCGCCATATCCGTCTTAGCTGTGTCATTTTCGGAATCCCATGTGTAAGGCTCATCGGGCGTAGTAGGAGCTGTGAACGAGCCAGCCCAATAAAGTGCCTGCGTGTCACCGTTGTCAGACACCCAGTAGACTTCAATAGTATCACCTTCAATCTTGGCGGCCTGCCAGGTATCGGCTGATGAGTTGTTTGTCTGCTTCCACTCGCCGGTCAAGTCGGGGGGTGTTGGAGGGGCTACGGGTGTTGAGGGTTTTGCTTCGCCGCAGGCAAGCAACGACATAGCCAACACCAATGTAAGGACAACAAATGCGATTTTCTTCATGGTCTTCCTCCTTTTTATTATGTAGATGATGGTTTCTGTGGGGTTACATCTATCCTGCCTCAGATTCGATTTGCTTGATAGGCACGTCTCGATGGAAGTCCCCGTTTTTAATGTGATTTAGCTCATGGATAAAGCTCGCTTCGTTCTGCTGGCGGCTTAAACGGCTATTGAGAAGGATGGTATATGTACCGTCATCATTCAAAAGAATTGCGCCGCCGCAGGAACAAACAGGGAAATCCACTATTTTGATAAAATAGTCCGCGTTTTCAAGAATCATTTTTCAGTCCTTTAATGAATACAGACATCATGCGTTTCTGCTCCTCCGTCATTGTGCGGTAGGATTGCAGGAGCGCTTTTTCTTCGTCTTTCAGAGCTTGCAGGGTGTCATCTGTGTGCGAGACATTATATTTTTCGCCAAAGTAATTCTCTATTCGCATAAGAGTAACAGATTTCGGCATGGATCCACCTTTCCAGCCATTCGCGGCGGCAGGAGATACACCAACGGCGACAGCTACGGCGGACGGCGTGGTATTGTGGGCGACGCATTGCGACGTAAACCATTCGTAAAAGGTCATAATAATCGCTCCTTAAAACTGTGCAGTTTAACAGTTTTAAGAAATTTAACCGATTCATGTTGACTTTAAGAAATTTAAGTAATATTATAGACTTACGGTTAAACAAATTAAAACTGTGTAATGCAAAAAGATGGTACGCTTAAATTACTTTAATGCGCATGTTTGGTGACACGAACATAGTACCATGTTTGTTTAACTTTTTCAACTACTACATATAGTGTTTTGAAGGGAGGGAACCACAAGTGCCTGCAAAATGGACTGGTGATGTAGTGGCTGCATTGCATGTCAACGGAATCACACAGGTGGAACTTGCAGCCCAAATGGGCGTTACCGTGCCGTATGTCTCGATGTTGCTGAATGGCAAAAAGAACTCAATCGGAGCGAAGGAACGTATGATGGAGGCAATCCAGAAAATTAAGGATAGCAGGGCAACGTAAAGTCAATCAATCCACCTCACCACAAGGCAAGCGGACACGCAGTGCCCGCATATCGTGTAAAAGAAAGGAGTGCTGAAAATGGACTGTTTCAAGGCGGCGCTGGAGTATCTGCTGCAGAAAACGCTGGAAAACAACGGCCTTACCGGAGAGGTCATCGTGACCAAGATTGAACCGGAAGAGGAGAAGGAGGAGAAGGCGGGGTAATGCCCCGCCGAGGAGGGACAAGCTATGACGTTCACATGGGTACTTACCTACATTGGCGCGGCGTGGCTGGCGACCAGCATCCTTCGGCTGGTGGACAAGCTGGAGGACCATCGGTAATGGAGAGCTATCTCGAATTTCTGCGCTCCAAGATCGTGCTGGCCAGCGAGACGGGCTTTACACTGCCGCCGGAGGAGATCAACCCGGCGCTGAAGCCGCACCAGCGGGATGCTATTATGTGGGCGCTGCGAGGCGGCAGGCGGGCGCTGTTTGAGAGCTTCGGTCTCGGCAAGACTGTGCAGGAGCTGGAGTTCTGCCATCAGGCGGTGCGCCATGAGGGCGGCAAGGCCCTGATCGTGCTGCCGCTGGGCGTCCGGCAGGAGTTCACCCGGGACGCGGTGGAACTGCTGCATTACGCGGCGCCGGAGTACATCACCACCATGGCGGAGGCAGACAGCGCCGCCGGAGATATCTTGATGACCAACTATGAACGGGTGCGGGATGGGGACATTGACCCCACGCGGTTCACGGCCGTGGCGCTGGATGAGGCATCGGTTTTGCGCTCCTTTGGTAGCAAGACCTACCAGACATTCCTGCCGAAATTTCAGGGCGTGAAGTACAAGCTGGTATCCACGGCGACACCGTCGCCCAACCGGTACAAGGAGCTGATCCACTACGCCGGGTACCTGGAGATCATGGACACGGGACAGGCTCTGACGCGATTTTTCCAGCGGGACAGCACCAAGGCCAACAACCTGACACTGTACCCCCACAAGGAGGATGAGTTCTGGCTGTGGGTGTCCAGCTGGGCGCTGTTTATCGGAAAACCCTCTGATCTGGGCTACGACGACACCGGCTATGCGCTTCCGCCGCTGGATGTGCGGACACACATTGTGCGGGGCCGGTACGGCGAGGACACAGATCGGAACGGCCAGTTCAAATTGATGCACGACGCGGCGGTATCGCTGGCGGAGGCATCACGGGAAAAGCGGGAAAGCATTGACGCCCGTGTGGCCGCGGCAAAGGAGATCGTGGACAGTGATCCGGAAGCGCACTTCCTCCTCTGGCACGATCTGGAGGCGGAGCGGCACGCCATCTGTAAGACCCTGCCGGACACCGTGGATATCTACGGCAGCATGGACTATGCCGAACGGGAAAAGCGGGTGATCGACTTCTCGGAGGGGCGCTGCCGGCTGTTTGCCACCAAGAAGAGCCTGAGCGGCAGCGGGTGCAACTTCCAGCGCCATTGCCACAGGGCGATTTTTATCGGTATCGACTATGAATTTAATGATTTTATTCAGGCGGTACACCGCATTTACCGCTTCCTCCAGACGGAGCAGGTGGTGATCGACATTATTTACACGGCGGCGGAAGACCCCATTTACCGTGTGCTGATGGAGAAATGGAAGCAGCACGAGTACCTGCAGGGCAAGATGCGGGAGATCGTGCAGAAATACGGCCTGAGCGGTTCTGCGCAGACGGAGCGCATGGCCAGAAGTATAGGAGTGGAGCGCGTGGAAGTAAAAGGCAAGAATTACACGCTGGTGAATAACGACTGCGTGGAGGAAACGGCACGGATGGCCGAAAACAGCGTGGACATGATCCTGACCTCTATCCCGTTTTCCAACCACTACGAATACACCCCCAGCTATAACGACTTCGGCCACAACGAGGATACCCGCCGGTTCTTTGAGCAGATGGACTATCTCAGTCCTAACCTGCTGCGGGTGCTGAAGCCGGGGCGCGTGTTCTGCTGCCACGTCAAGGATCGGGTGCTGTTCGGTAACGCCACCGGCATGGGAATGCCCACCATGGAGCCGTTCCATGCCATGTGCATCCGGCACTATATGCAGCACGGCTTTGCCTACTTCGGCATGATCACCGTGGTCACGGATGTGGTGCGGGAGAACAACCAGACGTACCGGCTGGGCTGGACGGAGCAGTGCAAGGACGGCTCCAAGATGGGCGTAGGCTGTCCGGAATACATCCTTTTGTTCCGGAAGCTGCCCACCGACCGGAGCAAAGCCTACGCCGACGAACCGGTACATAAGACCAAAGAGGAATACACCCGCGCCCAGTGGCAGATAGACGCCCACGGGTACTGGCGCTCCTCCGGTGACCGGCTGGTGACGAAGGAGGAGATCATGTCCATGGACACCGGAAAGATTCAGGCAGCCTACCGCAAGTACAGCCGGGGCACGGTGTATGACTACGCCGAACACGTCAGGATGGCAAAGGAGCTGGACGAGAATGGAAAACTGCCCGCCACCTTCATGGTGGTGGCACCGGGGAGCTGGACGGATGAGGTGTGGGACGATATCAACCGGATGCGTACCTTGAACACCACCCAGAGTCAGCGCCGCCAGCAGCTCCATGTCTGCCCCCTTCAGCTGGACATTGTAGACCGCTGTATCAACCGGTACAGCAATCCCGGCGACCTTGTATATGACCCATTCGGTGGAATCGGCACGGTACCGCTGGAAGCAGTCAAGGCAGGGCGGAAGGGTCTTGCCTGTGAACTGAACAACGGCTATTTCCGGGACGCTGTGGGCTACCTGCAGGAGTTCGAGCGGGAGGAGATGAACCTCTCCTTGTTTGACCTGATGGGGGAGGTGTCGGGATGAGCCGCAGAAGACCTATCGCAGAGAAGCGGCTGACGTTGATCCGCACCTGCGGCACCTGCGGAAAAACCTTCTCTACGACCGCTGAATCGCCGTGGATACGGCAGGTGCCGCGAGACGGGAAAAAGCAGGCTACCACCTATTACTGTAGCACCACTTGTTTTCGAGACAGCTACAAGCATATTGGTTTTTATGACGGAAAGGCCGAAGAACGCCGCCGGGAGAAAGACCGAAACCGTGACAGCCGTGAACGCTGCCGCCGGTACAACGCGGCGCACAGGGAGGCGCGGGCCGCCTACGCCAAAGAGCGTAGGCGGAGGAATCCGGGCCTTTGTGCCGCCGACAATGCGTATGCAAGAAAAAAACGCCGCCTGTTGGCGGCTGAGAAAAAGGAGGACGTATGAACACCACACGAGAAGAATCCCAGAGATCCATCATGCAGATGTGCCGCGGAGCCTTTCAGGAGCGCGTGGACTATGAGATGCCGCGCCTGATCGAGAACATCCTCGACCCCAACACATCTGCCAAGGCCAAGCGCAAGGTGACGATCACGCTGGAGCTTTGTCCCGATGACAGCCGCCAGAACATCGTGGTCAACTGCGCCGTGAAGTCTACACTGGCCCCCACGCATCCCGCGACCACCATGCTCTATGCCGCCGACAAGGACACGGTCATTGAGATGGCCCCGCAGATCCCCGGCCAGATTGCCGTTGACGGCTCGGAGCAAGAAGCACCGGCACACCTGAAACTTGTAAACTGCGGCTAAAAAAGAAAGGAGACATACCATGCTGAAGGAAGCTATCGAGAAAATCGAAGAACTGGCAAAGCCGATCATTCTGGACAGGGATGACCATACCTACGCCGTGGACAAAGACGGTGAAGCGCGGGAGATCATCCCGGAGGCAGTCTATCAGAGCTGCCTGTCCCTGAACAGTCTGGACGCGCTGGTGCAGATGGTCAAGACGGAAGGCACCTGCGCAGATCGTCCGGACAAGCTCTACCTGTCCGTGAAGGATCACATGACGGTGACGTGCTTCGGCCACCCCCAGCGCGACCTGCGGGAGGATCGCATTTTCTACTACGAGGCGGCCGCCAAGGACGTGCCCGGCTGGGACGGCGAAGTGAAGATGCCCTTTGACAGGGCGGCGGTCGCTTTGCAGACGCGCTTTCAGGACGGCGGTGACAGGGGCTATGCCCTGACACTGCTGAGTCAGATCACCTGCGGCGCAAAGGTCACCTACAACGACACCGGCATAGCCACCACCGTCGTGACCAACAAGGGCGTTTCGCTCCAGCAGAACAGCACCATCCGTCCGCTGGTGAAGTTGCGGCCTTACCGTACCTTCCAAGAGGTGGATCAGCCGGAGGGACTGTTCCTGATCCGTATTGACGAGCGGGGCATTACCTTCACGGAGGCTGACGGAGGTATGTGGAAGCTGGATGCCCGCAAGACCATCAAGGCATATCTGGAGGCGGCCCTGAAGGATGATATCGACGCCGGCCGTGTGGTCGTGATGATGTAAAAAAAGGCGCCCCGCCGGAGCTGGCACTTCGGCGGGGCGGGACTGGCAAAGCCAATCAGATACACGCCCACTATATGGGAGAAAGTGAGATTTGTCAATGAGAACAACGAAAATCGTTATTAAAAATATGTTCGGCATCAAGGATATGTCGCTGGGTGGTGGCTCTGTGGAGATATCCGGCCCCAAAGGGAGCGGAAAAACCTCGGTGCTGGATTCTATCCGGTATGCGCTGACCAACCGCTCTGACAGGGACTATGTTGTGCATCAGGGCGCGGATGAGGGGGAGATCATCATCGAAACGGACTCCGGCCTTTCCGTAGACCGGCGGGCGCTGAGCGCCAAGTCTGCCGGAACGGTGAAGGTGCGGGACGGCTCCATGCTTCAGACGCGGCCTGCGGAGTTCCTGTCGAAGATCTTCACGCCGCTCCAGTTGAATCCCGTGGAATTCACCCAGCTCTCCCGGCAGGAGAAGAACCGTGTGATCCTCTCTTTGATCGAATTTCCGTGGGATACCAACTGGATCAGGGAGCAGTTCGGCGAGATCCCGCAGGGCGTGGACTACTCGAAGCACATCCTTGAAGTGCTGGCGGATATTCAGGCGGAGAACGGCATCTATTTCCAGTCGAGACAGAACCTGAACCGCGATATCCGCAATAAACAGGCGTTTATCGCTGACATTGCAAAGGATATCCCGTCCGGCTACGACTATGACCTTTGGAACAGCTACCCTGTCGGCGAAAAGTACCGCGAACTGGAACGCCTGAAGGATCAGAACAGCCGCATCGAGCGGGCCAAGACCTTCCGGGACAGCTATGACGCGAAGATGCGAGGGATTACCGGAGAACGGGACGTGGCGCTGGCTGCCATTGACAGGGATATGGCCCGTGAGCGCTCTGAACTGACCGGACAGATCGAGCGGCTTCGGGCAGAGATCAGCGCGGCGCAGGAGGAATTGGGCAGTCTGGAGCGCCGGCGGGAGGATCGTGCCGCCGTTGTTCACGCCAAGTATGAGACCGCTGTTGCCAAGCTGGAAAAGGATATGGGCACGGCCAGCGAGTATGCGGAGGCTGCACCGGCAGATACTTCCGCTTTACAGCAGGAGGTGGATGTGGCGGAGCGTATGCGGAAACACCTCAACGAGTACCAGCGCATGACGGCCATGCAGCATGAGGTGGACGCGCTTACGGAGCAGTCGCAGGAGCTGACCCGCAAGATCGAACTGGCGCGGGAACTGCCCGCCAAAATTCTTGAAACGGCAACGATCCCCGTTGAGGGACTGACGGTAGAGAATGGCGTGCCGCTGATCCACGGCCTGCCCATTTCCAACCTGTCCGATGGTGAGCTGCTGGAGCTGTGCGTGGATATCACGGTCAGCAAGCCGGGACAGCTGCAAATCATTCTGGTCGATGGCGCGGAACGGCTGGACAAGGAGAGCCGGGACAAGCTGTATGCCAAGTGCAAGGCAAAGGGGCTGCAGCTGATCGCTACCCGCGTGACGGATTCTAATGAATTGGAGGTTACCGAATTATGAGCGAGAAGACCCATTGGAAAAAGATCGTGTCTGACCCAAATTTTATCGGGGAAGGTGATTTTCAGGAGGGCGAGGAGAAAGTCCTTACCATCGACCGTGTGAATGCCAGCGAGACTGTGACCACGGCAGAGGGCAAGAGCACCAAGGCTGTGCTGCACTGGAGGGAGCCGGGGAATAAGCCCATGATCCTGAACGTGGCGCGCTCCAAGAACATCGAGAAAGTGGCTGGCAGCGGCTATTTCGAAGATTGGCCGGGTGTCTCCGTGCAGCTGTACATCGAGCATGGCATCAAGGCGTTCGGCGAGGTGGTCAGTGCCGTGCGTGTGCGGCCCTTTAAGCCGAGGGTCAAGAAGGAAGCCCCTGTGCCGCCGTGTGCGGACTGCGGCGGAATCATTGAAGCGGCCATGGGCAAAACCCCCGGCTGGCTGGCGGCCTACACCGCCAAGCATTACGGCGTTTCCCTGTGTGCCGCCTGCGCTCAGAAACGCAAGGAGGCGGCATCGACCCCGGTACCGGAAGCACCGGAGACACCCGAAGCAGACCCTGCCGCAGGCGAGGTCATTGACGGGGAGGTGCTGTAATGGGTCTGCCTATGGTGACGGCGGAGAACTATTTCTCCCCTGAGATGAACATGGCCTACATGGGGGCTACTCAGTTCAAGGCTTTTGACCGATGTGAGGCGGCGGCGCTGGCGGAGCTGCGGGGGGAATACGCCCCCGCAGCCTCCACGGCTATGCTGATCGGAAGCTATGTGGATGCTTACTTCTCTGGAGAGCTGCCGGTGTTTCAGGCACAGCATCCGGAGATCTTCAAGCGGGACGGGAGCCTGAAAGCGGAGTTCGTTCATGCACAGGACGTGATCGCCCGGATGGAGGCGGACGAGCTGTATATGCTGCTGATGTCCGGAAAGAAGCAGGTGATCCTGACCGGCGAGATCGCGGGTGTCCCCTTCAAGGTGAAGATCGACAGCCTGCTGGACGCCGAGACCAGCCGCCGCATTGCGGAACGGTTCCCGGAGACAGCAGAGGTCATGGGGATGTGCGACGGTGCCTTGGTGGATCAGAAGGTCATGCGGGACATGGCCAATGTGTGGTCGGATGAGGAGCGTGCCAAGGTATCCTTTGCCCAGTTTTACGGTTATGACACTCAGGGCGCCATTTATCAGGCCATCGAGGGCCATATGCTGCCTTTCATTCTGGCAGTGGGCACGAAGGAGGACGCGCCGGACATCGGGGCGCTGTACATCCCTGATGCTGAGTTGGCCGCCAAGCTGGCGGAGGTGGAGGATCGTGCCCCGCGATATCAGGCCATCAAGGAGGGGAAGATCGCCCCACGCCGGTGCGGGAAGTGCGCGTACTGCCGGATGACCAAAAAGCTGCGGGGCATCGTGGATTACCGGGAGGTGGGCGAATGCTGAATAAGATCTTCATTATGGGCCGCCTGACCCGTGACCCGGAACTGCGCACCACGAACAGCGGGACGTCTGTGGCCAGCTTTTCACTGGCGGTTGACCGAAATTATAAGGGTGCAGACGGTGAAAAGGAGACAGATTTCATTGACTGCGTAGCGTGGCGCCAGACCGGCGAGTTTGCCGCCAAGTATTTCACAAGGGGCCGCATGGCTGTTGTGGAGGGACGACTCCAGATCCGTCCGTGGACGGACAAGGAGGGCAATAACCGCCGCAGCGCAGAGGTGATCGTTGACAATATGTATTTCGGCGATTCCAAGTGCGACGGAGATACGGGCGGTGCCAGACCTGCCAGTGGCCCCGTGAATGTGTCAGCCAACAACTGGCAGGAGGTCGATGAGGATGAAGGCGACCTGCCGTTCTGACGCGGCGTCTCAGATCAAAGAAACGCTGACGGCCCGGGAGGTCGTGGAATTTTACGGCTTCACACCGAATAGAGGCGGCTACATTCACTGCCCCTTTCACGCAGGCGACAACAACGGGAGCCTGAAGGTCTATGACGGCGACAGAGGATGGCACTGCTTCGGGTGCAACGCCGGCGGAACGGTCATTGACTTTGTGATGAAGTTGTTCGATATATCCTTCCGGCAGGCGGTACTGCGCATCGACAGCGACTTTGGCCTGCGCCTTACATATGAGCGGCCCGATCCCAAGGCGCGGTCTGCGCTGTTGGAAAAGCGGAGGGAAGAGCAAGCGGAAAAGGCCCGACGCAGTGCAGAATACAGGGTACTGGCGGCAGAGTACCGGCAGTGCTTTGAAACGGTGAAATACTTCCCGCCGGTGCTGTGTGCGGACGGCAGCATCTGGATACATCCTCTGTATCCGGATGCGCTGAAGGCCATGCCCGCGCTGGAAGCAAGATTGGACGAGATACTGGAGGCTGGATTTGGATAAGAAACGAGAGATCGTACCGAATTGGCGGTACACGGAGGATGATTTTCTGTATACCACGCTGCCATACGAAGAACTGCGGGAGTATGCCGATAATCCATTTGTCCACCAGCGGATGATCGAGGCCATGGCACGGTATGCCGCCGGCGTTGGATTCAAGCAGCTGAAGAAGTTCTACAAAGCATATTTGACCGGCCTGAAGCAGAGTTCTTCCGGCGGCACGGTCTATGTGGGCGGGAATCCCACCTGCTTTGACGGTCAGCCGATGGAGCTGAACGCCGGAGACTGGGAGGCGGATGACGGCGGTATCAGGCGAAACTTCGGCGGCGTGGACTGCGTGGCCTGTCCGCATCCGGTGATGCCGGTGGAGCGTCTGGTAAACATCGACACCGGCGAGGAGAAGCTGCGGCTGGCGTTCCGCAAGGGCGCTGTGTGGCGCAGGTGCATCGTAGAGAAGCGGACACTGGCCAGCGCCAACAAAATAACGGAATTGGCGGGAATCGGTATCGCCGTCAACAGCGAAACGGCGCGGAATTTTGTCCGCTACATCGGAGATCTGGAGAACCTGAATTATGACATCATACCGGAGCGGAAGAGTATAGGACGGTTCGGCTATATCGCCGGAGAGGGCTTTTCGCCCTATGTGGACGGGTTGATCTTTGACGGCGACGCCAACTTTACCGCCATGTTCCAGACGGTGCATGAGCGCGGCAGCTTTGAGAAGTGGCGGCAGATGGCCGCAGAGGTACGGGCTATGTCGGTAACGGCAAAGATCGTGCTGGCGGCGTCCTTTGCATCGCCGCTGCTGCAGCCGCTGGGATGCCTGCCATTCTTTGTCCACCTGTGGGGCGTCGACAGCGGCACCGGCAAGACGGTAGCCCTGATGGTAGCCGCCAGCGTGTGGGGCGACCCTGCCGTAGGCAGCTACGTCAAGACATTCGACGGGACGGCAGTTGGTATGGAGAAGACCGCCGCATTCCTCAACAATCTGCCGCTGTGCCTGGATGAGCTTCAGCTGGCAAAGGACGCAAAAGGAAAGACCAACTTCGATGTGTACCGACTGGCGCAGGGCGTTGGCCGCACGAGGGGGAACCGGTCAGGAGGCGTGGACAAGACGCCAACATGGCAAAATTGCATCCTGTCCACGGGGGAAAGTCCCCTGACGGGGCAGGCGTCCGGCGCCGGCGCGGTGAACCGAGTGATCGATATCGAGTGCAAGGCCAACAGCGTAGTCATTACGGACGGTATGCGGGTGTCCGGCGCGGTGAAGCGGAACTTCGGTCACGCGGGAAAGGCATTCGTGGAGAAGATGTATGCCGCTGGGGACGATGTGCCGCAGGAGATCCATGACAGGTATCAGGTGTTGTTCAAGACGCTGGCGGCGCAGGACACCACGGAGAAGCAGGCCATGGCGGCCGCTGCTATTGTGCTGGGCGATGAGTTGGCCTGCCGCTGGATCTTCGGCGGGACAGAGCAGCCCGTGACGATGGAGCAGATATCCGAATTCCTGACGTCCCGTGCGGCGGTGTCCGCCGGTGAGCGGGCGTATAAGTACCTGTGCGACTGGGTATCCCAGAACTCCAACAAACTGACGGGCAAAACGGACAACGGAGATGTGCTGGGCACACTGGACGGTTGCCGTGCCTACATCATCCGCTCTGTATTTGAACGGGTCTTGCAGGACGCGGGTTACAGCATGAAGGCGACGATCTCATGGCTGAAGCAGGCGGGCTTGATCGAGACACGGGCCAAGAATAACACGAAAGCTCGCCGCATCAATGGCGTTCCTACGGAGTGCTTCTGCCTGCTTCTGCCCGATATTGAAGAAGAAATTGACGAAACGGACGAATTACCGCTGTAAACGTGGGGAACTGCGTGGAAACGTGGGGGTACGCCCCCACACCCGCAAAGCCTTTGATACCAACGGCTTGCGGCGATATTTTTCGGGGTGTGGGGATGTGGGGTACACATACACACGCTATATAGGGGAAAAATAATCACATGCACATACCAAACGTATGGTACATATGTGTATGTGTGCAAAGCATAAAATTTTTTGCAAAAATTATCCCCACACCCCCACACTTACCGCAAAGCCTTTGATACCAACGGTTTGAGCGTGGGGATATGTTCCCCACAGCGCCCCACACCCCCACAGAAATAGGAGGGCATGACATGGAATTGCGCGATTATCAGCGCGAGTGCATCAAGACCATAACTGAGCAGCCGCCGGGAGCGTACCTGTGCCAGATGGCCACGGGGCTGGGTAAGACGGTGACGTTTGCCAACATACCACGGCAGGGCCGCAACCTGATTTTGTCCCACCGTGAGGAGCTGGTGCGCCAGCCCATGAAATACTACGATTGCAGCTACGGCGTGGAGCGGGCGGGAGAGCACAGCCACGGCGAGGAGGTAGTGAGCGCCAGTGTACAGACGCTGGTGCGGCGGCTGGACAAGTTTTCACCGGACGCCTTTGACACCATCATTGTGGATGAAGCCCACCACGCGGCGGCCAACACCTACCGGAAGATACTGGACTATTTCAAGCCACGGCTGACGCTGGGATTTACCGCCACCCCCAACCGGGGCGACAAGGTACGGCTGGACACGGTGTTCTCGGACATCATCTTTGCCCGTGACCTGCGGTTTGGCATCCAGAACGGCTATCTGTGCGACATCTACTGTATGCGGGTGGATATCGGCTACGATCTGAGCGCCGTACATACCCGCGCCGGGGACTACGCGCCGGGAGAGCTGGACGAGGCTATGGAGGGTACGGCAGACGCCATTGCCGAGGCTTACGGGAAATACGCCAAGGGCGCCACGCTGATCTTCGCCGTCAGCGTACATCACGCCAATGAGATCGCGGCGAAGATACCCGGCGCTGTGGTGGTGACGGGCGAGACGAAGGACAGGGCGGCTATCATCGAGCGGTTCACGGCGGGAGAGATCCCCTGCATCGTCAACTGCATGGTGTTCACGGAGGGGACGGACATTCCCCGGGTGGAGACGGTGATTATTGCGCGGCCCACCCAGTCCGACAGCCTCTATAGCCAGATGGT
>OJMK01001122.1_pt1 | contig 23261 bp, 27 predicted proteins | sample 1597201 | NCBI WGS metagenome assembly OJMK01 (sample SAMEA2452125, study PRJEB22498) | human gut metagenome | reverse complement strand
AGGGAAGGTTATAATCTTAAGATTAACAGTATCTCCTAAAATTTTTCCCCACTGTTTACCGTCCTACAGCGAACAACCTTGACGTCTGCATTCCGTTCCAGCGATCATCATTATACCCATTACAAAGTCTGTAATTAATATTAATGTTGCTTATGCCATAGACGAAAGTTTCACAGTTATCTGATGAAATTACATTCGCATAATATAACTCACTGAACGCAATAGGGTACGTTATAACACGATCATTACCAGAATTGGTATATTTTCCCCACTGTTCAATAGCCAAGTGAAATTGCAGTAGTGGTGGGCCTGATGTATGAAATGGGGCTATTATATCCCGCCGTAAAACTCCATCCAGTAAGGGTGTAATCGAAAGTAAAACCACAAAACTCTCTTGCCGGAAAGCCAGGGGCGCCAACAACTACTGCCGTATAAACACCATTGAATTTTAAAGCCCAAGCGCCTGAGCCACCAGTTGAATATCCCCACTGTTTAAAGGCCTACTGCTATTGCAGATCCGCTAATATTTGATACCCAACTTTCATTTGTTGCGCATGAAGCTGTATAACCAGTTAGTGAAATTGTTCCGGAATCGCCATACCAAGTTCCCGATGATTGCGAGCCTGTGCGTGTCATAGTAATGCCGCCAGCAACAAATTCTGTGAACGGTATTGCCCATAAACCAGGCTTATTTCTCCACTGTAAAAAAGAAAGGATGATAAAAATGGAAAAAGAATTTAAATATTACATTGTACTTGATAAAGATGGAAAATGCGTATCTCCCGGATACCGTGAAGATGGTGATGTACCAGAAGATGTAAAAGAAAACGGGTTCTTAGTTACAAAATCTGAATTTGCAATGCTATTAAATGGTTATTATAGAGATCCAGAGACAGGAGAATATAAAGAAATACCGCCATATGAGCCAGGGCTTGATGAATTAAAAGCTTCTAAGTTATTGGAAGTTGATGCTTGGACCGAAAGTAAAATTACAGGAGGTTTTACATCTGAATGTAGTGGAGAGATGGTGAGATACGATAGCGATAAGGATACGCAGCTTACGGTTTCTAGTGATCTTAATACAATCAATTCAGCTCCTGATAAATTTTCGGAATATTATCCAAATGGTTATCCTATGAGAGGTTATCCTGATGGTGGAACCGAAAAAACAATTCACTACCTAACTGTTAAACAACTCATTCAATGGAATGTAGATTTGGGATTACATAGAGGGGCCTGTAAGCAGGCTGGCTGGGAGAAACAAGCTTTGGTTGATGCTGCTGATAGCAAAGAAGCTTTAGATGCCATAATTTTAGAAAAATAATTGTGAAAGGATGAAAAAGCGCATAGATACTGCACTTTTATAATAAAAATTGATGAAAAAATATCATACCGAATTCAAACCGCCTGTAGAGTTGAGAAATCAAGGGATACAGGCTTTTTTGTTGCGTAAATTCGTGCCGGGTTAATACCACTCAAGGCTGTCAAATGAGGTCTATAGCCTTTTTTAGCTCATGGAGGGATTTATGGGTATAAACCCTCTTAGTAACTCCTTGACTGGCATGGCCTAAAATACGTTTGATTGCAGTTTCGTTAGCGCCAGCATTATCTAGCATGGTAGCGCAGGTGTGGCGGCATTCGTGTGGCGTATGCTTGCAGCGGCTGGCTGTCATTACAGCATCAAAGCGTGTTCGGTATTGATGATATGTAAGCTGATTGCCGTAATCGTCTGTAATGAGATATTTACCTGGTTGAGATAGCCAAAATTCAAAAAACGACAATGTTTTTTTTGATATAGGCACAGCACGGTTGCGACCGGCAGCAGTTTTTGACTCTCGAACGATAAAATATCGCTGTCGCAGCTTGACGTCTGTTTTGACGACAGATAGCATTTCGGACGTACGAACACCAGCGTATATCATCATGAGCACCGTCATAGCCCATTTATCACCGAGTTTTTTTACTCTGTTTATCTGTCGAGTGTTAAAAGGTGTTTTAGGGTATTTGACTTTATGCTGGTCTATATCAATGTACTGACTGATATCGGCGGTAGGTGAGATGATCTCATACTTAACTGCGTAGGTGTAGCAATGGTGCAGTATTTGCCGGACTTTCTTTTGCATTGCGTATAATGCGCCAGATTCTCTTGTATCACGAATTACAGCTTGTAAGTCACCAATTTTAAGTTCAGCAAACTTCTTGTTGTAAAGCCGATTGCAATGCTTGTAAGCAGATAAATAATTGACCTGCGTAGTTTTGGCTAACTTGGGAAATCGTTCTGCCCGCATCAACTCAAAGACTTCGGAAAAGGTGATCAGCGTCGGTGCGAATAAAGATGGGTTTTTATGATATTCGGCGAGTAAGGCCAAACCTTCAATTTCGGTAGCAGTGTCACCGATTGATTTTTGGCGACCGTTGATTGTGACTTTTACAGACCATGGACGGCGGCGGTTACCGTCAGTTCTTAATACCACACTACCAAAGCCGTTAGGTAATTTCATGCGTTTTCTTTTTTTAGTATTCAAAATATCACTCTCCTTATGGAGATTATAGCAGGAGGTAAAAATGAACTGGGAATCTTTTAAATTTGCGGCAATAGGTGCTGTACAGACTTTGGCACAAGGGTGGTCGTATAAAGCTTTGATTGCGGCAATGTTGGCTATGATTTTGCATAAGCATGCTATATTGTTTTACAGCTTTGCTTTCTTAGTGTTTGTTGATTGTTTCACAAAATGGGTTGCAATATCGTATCTTCATCTAAAAGATAGTGGTATTGAAAATCCGACTATTCTAGAATCAATTAAAGGAATAAAAAAAGCTAGGGCTGCCAAAAAGATAAAAAGTGAAGTTATGAAACACCGTTTTTTGGGGAAAATCGGTGTTTATTTAATTTGTGCGTTGTCTGCAGCTGTTGTTGATGTAGTTATGAGAGTTTTAGACAAACCGACTTGGGCTGTTATGACGGTTATTGGATATCTTGTTGTAACAGAACTGCTCAGCATTATTGAAAACTTAAATGATGCTGGCGTGGAAGCTATGAGCGGATTAGTCGCTTTTGTTAAAAAGAAACTATGAGAATTGCGGTTAAATTTTGAAAGGAGCGTAAAAAATGAAAGTATTTATAAATCCAGGGCATATGCCAGGCGTTGACCCTGGTGCCGTGAATCCAACCAGCGGACTAAAAGAGTGTGATGTGGCATTAGCAGTAGGGAAGCTTGTTGAGTACTACCTAAAGAATGCCGGTTGTGAGGTGATGCGTCTGCAGAGCGATAATTTAAATGGTGAGTCTCCAGCTTATCCTAATGTTTGCCAAACGGCAAATGATTGGGGAGCTGATGTTTTTGTCAGCTTGCACTGTAACGCTTTTAACGGCTACGCAAGAGGCATTGAAACATTGGTGTTTAACTTTGGTGGGCAGGCCGAACGATTGGCTGCTTGTGTGCATAAGCAACTTGTTGATACTGAGCAGAGTATAGATCCACAAATACCAGATCGCGGGCTGAAACAACGTCAGAATTTATCGGTGTTGCGTAATACTGATATGCCGGCAATATTGGTCGAAATGGGTTTTATTGATAACGATCACGATGTTATTTTGCTGGAAAATAAGCAAGATGCTATTGCAAAGGCTATTGCACGTGGCGTAACAGATTATGCAAATTTATAAGGAGGAACAAAAATGAAGGAATTTATCAAGGCATTTTGTGATAGATATTTTAATGAGCGGAATAGACATTTCTTTTTGAAAGGTATCATTGTAGGCGCTATTGTTGGCACGACACTTGGTTTTATTTTAAAAGCAGTAGTATTTTAAGTTGCAAGCTATTTCAAGCTCTTTCAAGTAAATTTAACTTGACTGGTAAAAATAAAATGCCAGTCAAGTCATTGTTAAATGGCTTAACCATGCGGTTTATCTAACTTGCTGGTAATTTGCTGCTTATCGTGCGAATTCAATGATATCAGGTGTTATGTTTTTAGTATTGAAACAGAAATGCTTTTAGAAGATGTTGAAAAAGGATCTGTAAAAGTTTGGCTGTCAAATAGATTGAAAAGTATTTCTGACGATGATATTGCAGACTTAAATTATAAAAGAGTAATTGGCGGTTTTCTTGTAGACGCAAAATATTATGTTTTAAGAAAATGTTCTGATATTGATGAAATAAAAGATGTTGAAGTTGTAGAAGAAATTGAGACAGGTATAAAAGAAATTGCCCAAAAAACTGGTTTAAATCAGTTAGGTTGTTATACATCTCCTCCTAGAGAACGATTATTAAGAGGCCTTAACAAAGTGGGAGAAGCTTTTGAAGCACTTGAGGGTAATAATAGTGTTTCTATGTCTAATTCACAAGGTCAGATATTGACACTAAATAAAAATTTTAGATTGCCATTGCAATCCCTAGACGAACTTTGTGAAGGGGAAAATATTGATAATACAACAACTGTTATTTTAAAGGTTAGAAAACCAGATTTTTTAGGCGAAACTTCTTGGATATTTAAGCATGGGCACGAAGAAATAAAGGCTAAAATAACGGATGAAAATTGGTTAAATAGATATTTGAAGGGGCAAGAACCAATTGTACCTGGTGATTCACTTAAGGTAAGGTTAAATAGTGTTGCTACATATGATAAAAACCAAAATTTAACCAAAACAAAACATACTGTTATTGAGGTATTATCTGTAGTTCATGCTGAAAATACGCCGCAAACAGAACTCTTACAATAATTAAAATAACTAAAAGCACTTTGCGAAAGCAGAGTGCTTTTTTCCATGGAGGAATAACATGTATGAAAAAATCAAAGGTTGGATATCTAATAATCGCTTTCTTGTTGGTATGGGCGTTGGCGCAGTTCTTTTTCTTGCCTACCTGTTCAGCCGAGCCGGCATACATGATAACGGAAAGCGAGTTGGTGACACTGGAACAAAACTCAACCAGGCAATTGGAAATCAGCAGGAAATTAGCGCTGGAATTACAGATAGCAAGGGAACAGCAGACGCTATCGGATCAAGCATCGAGCGAAGCCAAACTGCAAATAAATCAGCTGCAGAAGCAGTTGACAGAGCTGGAAGCCTGGTCGAAGAAGCAGGAAGAATTACAGCAGAAAATCTTGAAATCCTTGCCACCGTCCGCGCCAGGGGTTCTGCGGGAGATCGGAGCCAAGATTGATATTGATCACTATGTTACAGGTATCAGCTACGGATTGAGCCGCCGGATAGGTAGCAAATATATAGGATTTCGAGGCGAGTATGATTGGCAAGATAAAAAAACTGGTGTGTGGGTAACATATGCGTACTAAAGAAAGCCTGACTATTACTTAATGTAGTAGTCAGGCTTTATTTTTTATTATAAAATTAAGAAGTAGAAAAAATGTCGTCTTATGTAGAGGTATAAAATGAGATTGTGGCATGAAGAATTAATACCATTATTACCAAGGCAACAGCTACTTGGGCAGCATCGTGAATGTTGTGCTATGCGAGGTAACGGTTGGGGTAAAAAGCATAGAGTGGTAGATTATGTGTTTAAGCATAGTTTGCATGATCTTGAGTTGTATCATGCAAAGATTATGCAGGAGATGTTTAATAGGGGTTATAAAGTAAGTAGTGAGTGGTTTTATAGGAATTATAGGGGAAAGCATATTAACACTGTTCCAAATGACTTAATACCTTTAATAAAAGAAAAAGTATATTTAGAACATGATGAAGTATATATGCACGAATGTTTGGAAAATTTAGTGAAAAAGGGAATCATTATTGAAAAATCAAACTTAAGATAAGTGAAACTTGAATTTCTATAAAATAAGCCTGTATATAACATATAGGCTTATTTTATGTAAATGTAAAACTAAACTGAAATACATAAGTGTTACTATATTAAGAAAATAGATAATGCGAAGAACAAAAGTATATATGTTTGAATGCTGCTGATAAAAAATGCACGAATTAAATAAGGATGTATAATACGGATTTGAAGTAAATATTAATAAATATAAAAGTATACTAACTATTGCTTTATTGAACAGAAAAAGTTAAAAATATATAATATAGAAAAGTAAGAGAGCAATATATTGTATTATTGAAAGCTATATAGAGTGAAAGTATATGTGGGGGGGACATGCGTTTGCATGGAACTTTCATAGCCTACCTCTCTCAGATAATAATTCTGAGGGAGGTAGGCTTTTATTTTTACAAAAAGAAAGCGGATTTTACTGGTCTGGTTTAATGGGGGTGAATATGCAAATAAATGTTACTACCGATTATGCGATAAGAATAGTTTTGTATCTGGCTATACAAAACAAAGTCACTATCTCCAAAGATATCGCTATGGCAATGGGGATTCCTAAGAGCTATATTTTTAAAATTACTAATAAACTAATTGCAGCAGGGATTATCCAAAGAATCGTGGGTGCTAAAGGCGGTTTTATATTGGACAAGAGGGTTGAAGAGATATCCATGTATGAAATTTTCAAAGTTATGGAAGCGACGGTGAAGATAAACCGTTATTTGGAAGGAAATGATTACTGTAAATGCTTTGAAATACAAAACTGCTCGTTAAGAAAATTTTATTCCATGATGCAAAGTAGTTTGGAAAACATGTTGAAAGCAACAATGATTAAAGATGTATTGGACATAAACAAGTAAGAGGTGAGATATGCTGGGAAAAGAAACACATTTATTTTTAGAAAATACGAGTAAAAGATGGCATGAGCATCAAAATAAAGCTCTAAAAATGTTCTTGGTTCAGGCATTATGACGAAGTAAGGAATGAAAATAATGAAGTTAGAAGCATTTGAAGAATCAAGTGAAAGGGATAACTGTGGGCATTTAGGTGGATTGGTAATGACGTGCCCGATTTGTGGTAAGGAGTTTGGTTGTAATAAAGCTTACCATGTATATACAGCTTTAGTTAAACGCAGACGGCAGTATTATTGTAGCTACAGCTGTTATAAACAGCGGCCCAATCCAAAAGAAAAAAGGTGATGGTGGTAGATGGAATATGTTGGTTAAGGCATAAAGGTCAAGAAGTAGTTCGGGTTTATTTTATTCTAATAACTTGTAAGTAATAAATTAAACATTAAGTAAAAAAAATTGAAGGAGTAGTTACATTGAGAAAGAAACTTGTTATTTTATCTGGTCTGATTGCTGTTAATAGTTTGGGTTATGCGGCTGGCTATGACTGGCAGACACCGACGGAAAATGACTGGCATGTTGTTATTGCCAATGGGGATATGAATTACGCAGACGGGGCTATCCTCGGCGGCAACGGTACAGATAGGGCGCCGGAACCGTCCGTTATCTCTGCTGATAAGGGCGGCGTTGCAAAAATCATTTCTCCTGGGACTCTTAATTTAATAGTTCGTCCAAAACCGGGAATGATACACAACTGGTTATATGGGGTATACGCATATTCCTCTACGGGAGGGTCTACGCTCAACCAGACGACGGAGTTGACGTTTGATGCAAAACTTAATGTTGATATGGAAACTTCTGTTGCCCAAAATCCTGGTGGAGAGTCTCTGGGCGCAGCACTGGATGTTACTGCTCATGCGACAGATGGTACTGTACCTGGAGCAAGTGCTATTACTAAAGTTAATTTTAATGATGATGTAAATATCAAAGTTGTGAATAAGACGGAAACTACTGGAAGCGGCTGAAATCCTTCCTCTGTGGAAGGACTTTCGATGAGCAGTTTTTCCGGTGGCAGGAATGAAGTTGTATTCAATAAAAAACTCGATGTTTTCGGTAGCGTGGATACTCAAAATAAAAATATTTACGGTATCAGGTATGAGGATCTGGAACCAAATGGCAAAGGTAGCCTGCTGCTTTTAAAAGGAGATACTTCAATAAATGTTGAATCACTGCATGGTGGGCGCGCATGGGGCGTTATTTCTCAGGCTGCCGGGGGAAAACAATCATTCGGAACGGAAAAGGGTACGGCTTTAAAAATCAGGACGGTACAAAAAGGTGAGCAAAACTATGCTGAAGCTCTTAAATTTAACTCTTTCGAGATGAACGGAGGGGTCGGCAGTCAGGATGTAAATATACAGGGCGCTGCTGATATAACTTCTACGGGAGATTATTATGCTGTCGCCGTGGCCACTAATGTCAGCGATAACAGCAGACAGAAGATCGTTTTTGGTGATGGGCTTGCGGCTATCGCTACTTCAACAAAGTTTTGTTACGGACTGAGAATGGACAGTAAAAACGAGGGTGTTTCTGACATTACCGTTGCAAAGGATCTTCGTATAGAAGCTGCTTCGGGCTCAAATGCTTACGGTATTTATGGAACCTCTGAAGCTGCAGGGCATAACTCACTTGCAGTTAACGGTAAAGGTGATATCAAAACCTTAAGTGAAAGCTCATGGGCTTATGGCATATACAATTTTGCGAAGACCGGCGGGATAAGAAATATTGCTTTTAATGACGGGCTGATTATCAACGCTTCTTCAATCCAGGAAAGTGCGGTTGCCATTCGTGCGTTTACTGACGGCTATGAAGGCGGCATGAGTAAGGTAACGGCAGAAGGAAACATAGATATCAATGCTAATGACGGCATCAAAGGCTGGGCAGCCTGGAGCGACGGGAATGGTTCTGAGATTGCTCTTAACCAAGCAGGAAGAGGACTGGTTAAGGGTGAAGGCATCAGTTTTGCTAATAATAGCGGCAGGATATTGTGGAACCTGAACAAATCCGGATCAGTGCTGAAGGGTAATTTGGGAGCGCAGAATAACGGGTTTGTTGAATTAAAAATGGAACAGGAAGGAACTGTTTATATCGGCGCGGCAACAAATAATCAAGGAAATGCATCAGGGAAAATAGACATTCGCGCAATCAATGGATCTGTATGGAAAATGACAGGTGATTCATCTGTTACAAATGTGGTTTTAAATAACGGCGCTTTAATAGACATGACTTATGCTTCCGGGTTCCAAAAAATTGAAACAGACGACCTTCAAGGTGTTGATGGAATGTTCAAACTTGACATAGATGCCAGCACAAATGTTGATAACAGTGACAGGATTTATGTGAAGGGAATGTTTACTGGCAGCCAGTATCTAGATTTAAATGAAGTTGGGCATGGGAACCTTGATGGTGCAGAGGGAACTGTGTTGGCAACAGTAAACAATAACAATGGTACCTTCTTGGCGAAAGATGGAGAAGGAACGCTCTATTGGAAGCGTTATGAACTTGATAAGCAGGTAACTGCTGATACGAGCGGAAACTATACTACGGACTGGTATCTGAAGAAAATTACAAATATAGAGAACCCTACTACCAGCACGGAGATCATAAATGCTTCCAATGGACTTAATTACCATACTTGGCGTACAGAAAATGACAAGCTGTTGCAGCGCATGGGTGAACTGCGTCATAATGGTGAAGAATCTAAAGGTGCTTGGTTCAGAGTGAAGGGCAGTAAGATTGGTCGTGGTGGCAAGTTTGGTTTTGACAATAAATATACTGCATATGAGTTGGGCTATGACGAAGTTGCCAAGCGTACAGTAGATAAAACCCGTTATCAAGGTGCAGCTATCAGCTATACTGATGGTAGCAGCAGTTACAGCAGAGGTAGCGGAGACAACAGCAGTAAGGCGATCAGTTTCTACAATACCGAGATCGGCAGCAAGGGCCATTATCTGGATTTGGTGTTAAAAATCAGCAATATGGATAACGATTTTACGGTGTATGATACCAACAGCAAAAAGATTACTGGCGATTTTAACAATACTGGCGTAGCTTTGAGTGCGGAATATGGGCGTAAAAATGCTTTAAAAAATGGCTGGTACATTGAACCGCAGGCGCAGTTTACACTGGGGTATTTGGGAGGCGACAATTACATTACCAGTAATGGTATTGAAGTAAACCAAAGTGGCATTAAAAGTGCTGTTGGCCGTATTGGCTTCAATATCGGCAAAGAAATCGGCAGCAAAGGCATCTTCTACGCTAAAGCTAATCTGCTGCACGAATTCGGCGGTGGTTATGATGTTACGATGACGGACAGTACTGGTCGTGTGAAGGTAAGTGACAGCTTCAACGATACCTGGTTTGAATATGGCATAGGTGCGGCTTTTGCGTCTGGGAAAAACAGTCATGTGTATTTCGATGTAGAGCGTAGTGCCGGCAGTGATTTTACTAAAAACTGGCAATGGAACATAGGTGCAAGATGGAATTTTTAAGTTAAGTAGTATTTCAAAATAATATTGTTATATTAAACATAATAAGCTATCTACGACATAAAGTAGATAGCTTATTATTTATTCTTGGAATAAATATACTTTTAGATTTTAATATAACAATATTTTGTTAGGGTTATTATTAAAAAAGATTGCGGATGATAAACTTCGAAAATTATAGAAATGTCTAATTTAGTTATAGTTGCATGTTACTCTTTTTTGATGAAATTGAATCAAATAAAATTAGGAGTGGCTAAATATCATTTAAAGAAAATTGAAAGTTATAAGTAAATAAAAAATACTAAGTTGAAGTCTCTTAAATTAATAGGGTCTTTGTATAATATTTCATCATTAATTTTGTAATTTCTGTCAACAATCTGTCAACAATAGGGCGTATTTTTGGCAGATTGAGTTAGTTTTACTTAAAATGTAATTTCTTTCGAAACGTAGTAGTGGCAAGGGTTTAAAGGCTTTTTTAAAGCGTAGTTAGTAGTGTTAAAAAGTGCCTAAAGGGATTTCGGGTACAAGAGGCCGTGAGTTCGAATCTCGCCGCCCCGACCACTTAAAAAGTTAGCCGCAGAGCGTATCTGCGGCTTTTTTATTTTGTTTTAAAGGAAGTATTTAAAGTGATTTTTGCTGGAGCAGTGAAAAAATTTCCCATAGTGTTTCTTTTCAAATAGCTATCTGAATTTTACCAGATACGCCATATAGCAAAACCATAATATAAAAACATAAATGATCAGTCTTGAAAGAGAAATCATAAAATAAACCCTTCTTTATTTCAAAAGTTAAGCTATATTGTTGTAGTTATTAATGGTGACTTCTTGTTTATCAATTATGATATCATGCTCTTGTCAAAGAAAAAAGCCGACATTCTGCTTTTATTTATTTACTAAATGTTGGCAAGCTGTTTCACTGCCTGTGGTTTTCTCCAAAGCTGCAGTTTGTATCAAGATTGATTTCGAAAATACGTGTCCAGGGCAGGTTTACATTGATGTCGATACCCGTTAAATAATAATTGCTGTCGTTATTGCGATAAAAAGGTGTACGGCCAAGATCTCCATATAGAAGCTGAATCTTTTGACGCTGTAAAAAGCCACGAATAAGCGTTTCTGCAAAAAACTTGTTTTCTCCCAAATCAGTTGGCTTATAGCCTTTCAGTTTCAGTAATGTAGTTAACTGTGCATGCATTAATTTCTGATATGCATAATCATCAAGTAAACGTTCAACTGTGAAGTTCAGATTTTGGGCATACAGTGACGGATGTTCTGATTGCGGTAATCGGTGCAGCTGGCCGGTAAATAATGTTGCTTGACTAAGCGCGGTTCCCAGTGAATTACTTAAAGTATTCCAGCCTGAAAAAGCTGCCAGCCTGCTGAGCGGTACTTTAGCCTCCAAAAGCTTAGGTATTAAAAGTTCGTTTTCAGTATAGTTGGCCGTAAGATCAACCAGCGCAATGTGGCGGTCTGATATAAGCAGGGTTTTAAGTTTTTGCAGCATAGCTTTATTAGGCTGATTGTCATCGTCGCCGCAGTGTACGAATAAAATAAAGTCGGCGACAGCAGCATCATCTGTAAGCTGACCGCCGATAAAATTTATTTTGTCCCGGATGCTTGCGTCAACAGAACAGGGCATATAGGGCATGATTTTAGCTGCGACTTTAGGCGAGGAATACTCTACAAAAATGCGCGGTTTGTAATTATACAGTTTATTATAATATCTGGTCAGCAGTAAAACTGATATTTCATCAGCTCCACTTGTAATAAGCCCGCTGGAACCTAAATCTGCATGTTTCATATATGCCAGCGCATGATTAGCATTACGATTAGGAAGCCCGAATGGCTGGGCGTCGTCCTGCCCTATAGCCAAAGTCAGACCGTCTGCGCGTGCCAGCTGGACCAGTTTTTTGTTAAAACTGTCGTTATCGGCATACAGACTGCTGTACTTCGTTTTAATATCATCCGGTATGCGTGCATCGATCGCCAGCAGCTGCCTGGTAAAGTAAGGATCGCCGAATGTTTCTGCCATATCCTTTAATGTTGCATAACGCATCAGATGCCATTGATACCAGCTGTCCGGTATAAGCTGATCGCTGACCAGCAATCTTGGAATGACGGAAAAAAACGCCATATCGATTTGTGGGTTGAGAGCATGCTGTTTGTTTACGAAAGTCAAAAACTTTTCTTCATCGTTAATTGTTCCTAAAGGTACGCGTGAGCCCAGCAGACTGCCGTGTACTAAAAGATCAGCTGATAAAATTGCGGCTGGATGCTGCGGCATTTCATTTTTCAGCCAGGCAAACAGTTTTTCTTTATCAGCAGGTGTGTTATAATTGTCAAGAAGTTCTTGCGGCGGTGTAATTACGTTGATAGAAGCCAGTGCTCCCAGTTTTCTGACCATAGCGCTGCAGGGAGGGCGGCTGTCTAACGGAGCCAGCAGCAGCGAAGTATCGGCTTTTACAGGCTGAGGCGCAAATGGGACAGTTGCAGGCATACCGCCGAATAATTCATAAAAATAGGCGCAGAGCAGCAGTAATGCGAGCAGAATAAATTTTTTCTTGTTCATAGGCTGTCTCCTTTGCCGTTCTTGTTATATTTATTATATTACAGATACGGAGTTTTTTGAATGCGGATAATTACGGGAAAGGCACGAGGGCTGAAATTGACTGTGCCAAAGAATATGGACGTACGTCCCACGGCTGACAGGGTCAAAGAATCTCTGTTTAATATTATTGGCACTAAAATTATTGGCGCACGTGTGTTGGATATGTTTGCCGGAACAGGTAATCTGGGGTTGGAGTCGTGGAGCCGCGGCGCTGCTGCGGTTACTTTTGTCGATGAAAGCCGGGAATCGCTGCGCCTGGTACAAAGCAACATCGTTAAATGCCGGGCGGAGGCTGATGTTCAGGTTCTCAAAGGCAGCGCGGTAAATATTATCGAACATCTGCATCATCAGGGATTAAAATTTGATTTTGCATTCTGCGATCCTCCCTATAATAAAGGCTGGGTTCAGAAAGTTCTGCAGAAAATGGAACACTTTCAAGTACTTGAAGACGGAGGCTATCTGATCATCGAACATTCGAAGCACGATGAAATAGGCGTGCTGGCAGCGTGCTTTGAGCTTGTGCGTCAGGAACCCTATGGTGAAACTTTACTTTCGTTTATAAGATTTGCCAAAGTATAATAAAATGTTGTAAAATAATAAAATAAATTTGTAAAAAAATAGCAGGAATACAGAAACGTACGTCGAATAAGGAACAAGATAATTGAATTTATGACCAGACTGCGTTGCAGCTTCTAGGAGGTTAAACAGTGCGTAGAGCGATCTGTCCGGGTAGTTTTGACCCGGTTACTAATGGCCACCTCGATATTTTTGAACGGGCGAGCCAAATGTTTGACGAGATCATTATCAGCGTTTTTCATAATCCGGGTAAAGATAAAGCAATGTTCACCATGGAGGAAAGGGTAGAAATGCTCAGGGATGCGACAAAACATATCCCTAATGCCAGAGTAACCTGTTTTTCCGGTCTTTTAAATGAATTCTGCAGGCAGGAAAAAGCTCCTTTTATTGTAAGGGGCTTACGTGCGTTTTCTGATTTTGAATATGAATTTCAGCGCGCTCTGCTCATAAAAAAAATAGACAATAACTTAGAAACAGTCTTTATTATGACTAATGCTAATTACTCTTTCCTAAGTTCCTCTGGAATAAGAGAATTGGCAACCTTTGGCGGTTGTATCCATGGTCTTGTTCCTGAATGTGTGGAAGATCGGATCAAAAGCCTTGTTATAAGCAAAGAATAATATTAGAAAGAGGTTGAGTTTGATGATGATTGATAGAAGTACAAGTGCGACTTTGGACAGAATTTTTGATGAAATGTATAACCTTATTTCTGAGGCTAACCGTATACCTCTTACTGATAAGATCATTATCGAAGAGAGCGATTTGGCGGGTATCCTGGATGATTTGAAGGAAGCGATTCCCAAAGAAGTCAAAAGCGCTACCAGACTGCTTGAAGAACAAAAAGCAATCGTCACCAAAGCTCATGAAGAAGCTGACAATATTGTTTTGCAGGCTAAAACCGAAGCTGACCGTATTTTAGAATTGGCAAAATCCGAATCTGAAAGACTAATGCGTCAGGAGGAAATTTCCAAACAGGCAGAAGCCTTTGCTGAAGATGTAAAGAGTACTGCTTTGCGTAATCAGCAGGAAATGAAAGACGAAGCTGATGCTTATGTTGAGCGTGTAAAACACGATGTGCTGCAATATGCCGATGATATGCTTGGCTATTTGAGCGGTAGTCTGCAGTCCGCTTTGCAGGCTGTAAACGATAACCGCGCTTCCGTTAATGCTGAACGTGAAAGCGTTATGTCTTCACGCCCTCAGCGTGATATGGAACTTCTGGCGATGGAAGAGGAAGAAGACGAAGAATAAGCTTTTGAAAAAAAGTAAGCCTTCCGCTCAAGCGGAAGGCTTTTTGTTTTGTTGCTTTATTATTTTTGAATATAGATCGGAGAGACAGTATAATCGTTGTTGTATTGTGGTTGGTGGTTCTTTTGCAAAAGTGTCAGCAGATTAGTTGCCGCAATATCAACGGAAAGCTGCTGCTCGACTTTCTCTCCGTATTTTTCCAAGACGTTGCGGCCCAGTTTGATAATTACAGGCAGCTGAGCAGAATCCTGCATTTCTTTCAACAGTTCGCGGCCGCGGTCGTTAAAGGCCAGAACACGGATGTAAGCTGGGTCTTTGGCATTATCGAACATAGCGCGATACTGCTGCAGTAAAAGCTGCATCAGCAGTCTTCTGACACGTGAAGCGGGATAACGTTTGGTAACTGTGGCGCTGACTACGTCTTGGAATGTAGTGCAGGAAGCAGCTTCTGCCAGACGGTTTTCCAATCCTTCGCTGCATTGGCAGGCTGCGGCTATTTGGGCCGGTGTCAAAGAACGCAGCTTGTATAAAAGCAGATGGTTCAGAATTTTATCACTGATATCCATTCGGTGCTGAAGATCTGCCTCACGCAGCAGCTGGGCTGTAGTTGCCGGAACTGTGCTGAGTAGCGCTTCATCGATGCCATAGCCGCGATAATGCTCACGAATGGCTGTTGCGCCGGCAATAGGCCCGTTGATGGTTTTATCTTTATAGCCGCTGCCGCGGCGTTTAACGACGACAGGTTCGATCTCGTAACCGCCGTGCAGAAGCTGGCGGCAATATTCTAAAGCCAGGATATTGTTAGGATGTTCAGCAATCGTCAGCATGGAAGGGTCTTCCGCCAGCGTAAGCTCTAAAGACTTGGCATAACTGTGCCCTTCATCCAGATAATGATGCAGTGCGTCCTGAAAAACAGGCTCGTTCAAAAATTCTGCGGTGAGCATCAGCTGCTGCGAATTGGCTGCTTCCGCACCAAAAGCAAGATGCGATACCATCCCGGTAGCAGCCAGTAATTTTACAGCTCCTGCAGCAAAAAATTCCGCACTGCGGCAGGTGAAAACTGTCGGCAGCTCTAAAACAAGGTCAACGCCGCCTAAAACGGCCATTCTGGCACGGGTCCATTTGTCAGTCAGGGCAGGCAAGCCGCGCTGTACAAGGCTGCCGCTCATAGCGGCAATGACAGGCCTGTTGCCGGCTATCCGCTTTGCTTCGCGCAGATGATGGGCGTGGCCGTTGTGGAAAGGATTATATTCTGCTACGATTCCTATTGCTTTGCTCATTCATATTCTCCCTCATTTATAATGTTTATACTAGCGATTATCATTTAAATAGTGTATACTATATGATATAATAAAACGTGCTATGAGCGCAAGCTAAATTTTGCACAAATGGAGGAAAACTGTGATTATTTTCGTTGTCAACTGCGGTAGCTCCTCAATTAAATATCAGCTTCTTAATATGAACGGCGAGCAGGTGCTGGCCAAAGGTCTGATCGAACGGATCGGTATGGAAGGTTCTGTTCTCAAACACACGCCTACGGGCAAATACACAGTAGATATCAGCGCCGAGATACCTGACCATTCCGTTGGCATCCAGATGGCGCTGGATGCTCTGACTAATGAAGAATATGGCGTTATTGACAGTATGGATGAAATCGATGCTGTTGGCCACCGTGTAGTGCACGGCGGCGAACGCTTTACCGATTCGGTACTGATCAGCGATGATGTTTTGAACGGGATCGAGGCCTGCGCTGAGATTGCGCCGCTGCACAATCCGCCGAACCTGTATGGTATCAAAGCCTGTATGCGCCTGATGTATAATACTCCTCAGGTAGCTGTTTTTGATACGGCGTTCCATCAGACTATGCCAAAGGTTGCCTATTTGTATGGCCTGCCTTACGAAATGTATGTCAAATACGGACTGCGCCGCTATGGCTTCCATGGAACTTCCCATAAATATGTAGCCCAGCAGGCGGCCGAAATGATGGGCGAGCATATGAGCGACCTGCGTTTTATTACCTGTCATTTGGGTAATGGCGCCAGCATTGCTGCGATCAAATATGGTAAATCCATTGATACCAGCATGGGGTACACACCGTTGGAAGGACTTGTCATGGGTACACGTTCCGGCGAGATCGACCCTGCTATCATTCCTTTTTTGATGGAAAAAGAAAATATGAATGCACAGCAGATCGACGATTATCTGAATCGTCGCAGCGGTATTTTAGGTATCTCAGGGCTATCCAGTGATTTCCGTGATCTGGAAAGTGCCGCTAACCGCGGTGATGAACGCAGTCAGCTTGCTATAGACATTTTTGCTTATAAGGTCAAAAAATATATTGGCGGTTATGTTGCTGCCATGGGTGGCGTTGATGCCATCATCTTTACAGCAGGTCTGGGTGAAAACTCTCCGTTTATGCGTGATAAGATCTGTAATGGTCTGGAATATCTTGGTACGCGTATTGATCCGGAACTTAACAAGCTGCGCGGTAAACAGATGGAAATCAGTATCAAAAGGGCGCGGGTCAAGATCTTTGTGATTCCCACGAATGAAGAACTGGTCATTGCCCGTGATACTCTGAATATCTGCCGCCGCATCATTAAATTATAATAAAAGTTACGCTTTTTTCTTGACAAAGATTTAGAGCATAGCTATAATTGATACGATTGGTGAAATATGATAAAGATAAATGTCGCAGAAATCAAGAAAAGACTGGTCGGTAAAAAAGACTTTTCCTATGAACTGAAACCAGCAGAATTGAACATTACCGAAGCGGATCTTCCGCTGACAGGAACGGTGACCGTAAAAGGCACGATATCCAATGCCGGTGATGTTTTGCTTTTGGAAGCTATGGTTGAAGCCATGGTCAACAGGACCTGCGGACGCTGCCTTAAAGCCTTTACAGGTAAGAGTACGGCTGAAGTATTGGAAAAATTCTATCCGGCAAGTGCTGAGAATATCGAAAATGATGCTTTTATTTATGAATCTGATATCGTCGATCTGACGGAACCGATTCGTGAAAGTCTCCTGCTGGCAGAGCCCCTTCAAGCTTTGTGCAGGATCGATTGTCAGGGCTTGTGTCCGGTCTGCGGCGCCGATAGAAATAAAGGCGACTGCGGCTGTGATACTACCACAGTCGATCCCAGGTTGGCGGCATTAAAGCAATTCATCAAAAATTAAATTCACATTCATTAGCTTGAGGAGGTGTATCAAAGATGGCAGTACCAAAGAGAAAAATGTCCAAAGCTCGCCGCGATTCCCGTCGTGCGAACTGGAAACTTACAGTTCCTGGCTTAGTCGAATGTCCGCAATGTCATGAGATGAAAATGCCGCATCGCGTTTGTCCCGAATGTGGTTATTACAACGGCAAACAAGTTATCGTTAAAGAACAATAATCTTGCAGCTTTAAATCCCCGTACCTTAACGGTACGGGGATTTTTGCTTTTTATTGGCTGGTACTAAAGTGATACAGGCAGAGTAAAAAAAGCTGTTTGAAAACCGTCGGGCATTTGATTGTGACTAACTTGTGAATTATTAGGAAAATTAAGCATGGAATTAAAATTTTTACTTGCTTTTTTTATTGTGAGCTTTTATAATACCTCTAGATATTAATAGTTGGTACTAAAGTCGGGTGATAAAATGAATTCTTCCAAAAAAATAATACGGCAGGAAAATCTGTCCAAGATGTTGGAACGCAATCCATTTTTGACAGACGAGCAGCTTGCTAAAGCACTTGAAGTCAGTATCCAGACAATCCGTTTGGATCGCCTGCGAATGAATATTCCGGAAGTACGTGAACGTACACGTCAGATGGCCGAAACTGCGCAGACAAAATTGAAAGCCATCGACAAAAAAGATATTGTCGGCGATCTTATTGATCTGGAATTGAATAAGATCGGTATTTCGATGCTGAAAATAACGCCGGAAATGGTGCTGGAAAAAACAGGCGTCGCACGCGGTTACTATATGTTTGCGATGGCCAATACCCTGGCTCTGGCTGTAGTCGATGCAGATGCGGCCTTGACAGGGGTGGGTAATGTTAAGTATAAAGTACCGGTCTATGCCGGTGCAACCTTAGTCGCTAAGGCGGAGGTGATCCGCCGTGAGCATGATAAATATGTTATCTGGGTCAAAGTTCGCAACAATAACGAAGAAGTGTTTCGTGCTAAATTCATTATTGTATCACTGCCCAACGAAAGGATCGAGAAATAGTGAAAATTGCGGTTGATGTGATGGGAACTGACTATGGACCTCAAGAACTGGTTTTGGGAGCTGTCCAGGCTGTCAGAGCGTATGACTGCGAAGTCGTTCTCGTAGGCGACTCCGAAATTATAAAAAAACTGCTGGAGGAATATAATGCTGCTGATGAACGAAAAATCACAGTACATCATTCCAGCGAAGTTATTAATATGGATGAACATCCAGGTATAGCAGTAAAAACTAAAAAAGATGCGTCTATCGTCGTTGCTACGAAGCTGCTGCGTGATAAAGAGTGTGATGCGCTGGTATCGTCCGGAAGCACAGGGGCGGCAGTAGCCGCAGCATTGTTTGGACTGGGACGCATCAGGGGCATCGAACGTCCGGCTATCGCGACTCCTATCCCAAGTCTTACCGGGACGACAGTAGTTTTAGACAGCGGTGCTAAAGTCGACGCCAAACCCGAACATATGGTGCAAAGTGCTATCATGGGCAGCGTTTATGCTGAGTTGATGCTGAAAATAAAAAATCCGCGCGTCGGGCTTTTGAATATCGGTGAAGAAGAAACAAAAGGTAACGAGCAGGCTCTTGCTACTTATCCTCTGCTCAAGGCTGAAGAACATATCAACTTTGTCGGTAATGTAGAAGGCCGTGACATTAACAAAGGCACTGTTGACGTAGTCGTCTGCGACGGGTTTGTCGGCAATGTAGTCCTGAAGTTTGCAGAAGGTCTTGCAAGTGCTATAATGAAGTTAATGAAAGAAGCTATTTTGAATGGCGGTTTTCTGGCCAAGCTGGGCGGACTTTTGATCAAACCGGCTATGAAGGGGCTTGCCAAGCGGCTTGATCCGGCTGAATACGGCGGTGCGCTGCTTTTGGGTGTCAAGGCACCTTTTATTATCTGCCATGGCAGCAGTAAAGCAAAGGCTATCAAAAATGCAATCGGCGTGGCTATAGATTTTGCTGAGCGTGATGTAGTTGAACATATTGCCGGCAATATCGTGAAATCAAGAAAAGGAAACGAGGAAATATAAATGGAAAAAGCAGTTGGTATTTTAGGTCTGGGCTGCTATGTGCCTGAAAAGGTGCTGACCAACCATGATCTTGAAAAAATAGTAGAAACCAGCGACGAGTGGATCGTTGAACGTACAGGCATTAAAAACAGGCATATTGCCGCTGAAGGCGAAGCTACATCCGATATGTCCGTTATTGCGGCAGAACGTGCTTTGGCTGACGCAGGCGTAAGCCCTGAAGAAATCGAACTGGTCATCGTGGCAACTGCTTCTGCTGACCATGCTTTTCCCTCTACCGCTTGTCTGGTACAGGACCGTATCGGCGCTAAAAACGCAGCCGCATTCGATCTGTCCGCAGGCTGCTCCGGCTTTGTTTACAGTCTGGGCGTAGCAAGCCAGATGGTAAAATCCGGTTTGTACAAAAAAGCGCTCATCATCGGTGCTGAAACTTTAAGCCGCATTATGAACTGGGAAGACCGCAATACCTGCGTTCTTTTTGGTGACGGTGCAGGAGCGGCGGTCATTGGTGAAGTCGAGGATGGTCTTGGTGTTTTGGGTATCGATCTCGGCAGCGACGGCAGCGGCGGCAAATATCTGTTCCAGCCGGCTGGAGGCAGCCGCAGACCGGCTTCTCACGAAACAGTAGATGCAAGAGAGCATTTTATCCATATGAACGGCAATGAAGTATTTAAATTTGCAATCCAGATCATGGGCAAAACGGCTAAACGAGCTTTAGCTAAAGCAGGTCTTGAACCGGCTGATGTCGATCTTCTGGTTCCGCATCAGGCTAATATCCGCATTATTAATAGTGCTGCTAAACGTTTGAAAATGCCAATGGAAAAAGTTTGGGTAAATGTCGATAAATACGGCAATACTTCCGCTGCTTCCATTCCCATTGCCCTGTGCGAGGCGCAGGAGCAGGGCGTACTTAAAAAAGGCGGTACAGTACTGTTGGTTGGTTTCGGTGCTGGCCTCACATGGTCTTCCATTGTGCTTAAATGGAGTAAATAAACCTGCAAGAACAATTGAGCAAAAGACGAAAGAGAGGTTTTCCCAATGAGCAAAATTGCATTTGTATTACCGGGACAAGGTTCCCAAACTGTAGGTATGTGTAAAGATCTTTATGATAACTATACTTGCGCTCGCAAGGTTTTTGAAGCTGCTGACGAAGCTTTGGGTTTCTCCATCAGCGATATGTGTTTTAATGGTCCGGAAGATCAGCTGCGTCTGACCTTTAATACTCAACCGGCTATCCTGACTGCCAGCGTAGCCTGTGCTGAGGTGCTGAAAGAAAACGGACTGAGCTGCGAAGTTGCTGCTGGCCATAGCCTGGGTGAATATTCTGCTTTGGTTTTGGCAGGTGCTTTGGACTTTGCTGATGCTGTCCGTATCGTTCGTAAACGTGGCCAGTTCATGCAGGAAGCTGTTCCTGTTGGCGAAGGCAGCATGGCCGCTGTCTTAGGTCTTGAAAGCGATAAAATCATTGATATCTGCCGTACTGTTGAAGCTGAATGCGGTGAAGCTGTACAGGCAGTAAACTTCAACTGCCCTGGCCAGGTCGTTATTGCAGGCTCTGTAGGCGCAGTGGACAAAGCTTTGGCGGCGTTGAAAGAAGCCGGCGCCAAACGCGCTGTTCTTCTTCCCGTAAGCGCACCTTTCCACAGCACTCTTATGCAGCCGGCTTCCAAACGTCTGGCTGAAGTTTTTGAAACTATTACCTTCCACGACGCTAAGATTCCTGTCGTCGCTAATGTAACTGCAACTGAAGTTACCAAAGGAGAAGAAATCAAAGAATCTCTGATCCGTCAGGCTGCTATGCCTGTACTTTGGGAAACCTCTGTCAACCATATGATCGCAGGCGGCGTCGATACTTTTGTCGAAGTCGGCCCAGGCAAGGTTCTGTCCGGTTTTACTAAAAAAATTGCCAAGGGTATGGCTGCTTTGAACGTCGAAGATGAAGCAAGCCTTGAAAAAACACTTGCTTATTTTAAGGAGGTTCGTTAAAATGCAGTTAGAAGGTAAAATCGCACTGGTTACAGGTGCTTCCCGCGGTATCGGTAGAGCTATCGCAGTGGCGCTGGCTGCTGCAGGAGCTGATGTCGCTGTCAATTATGCCGGTAACAAAGCTGCTGCTGAAGCAGTGGCTGCTGAAATCGAAGCTATGGGACGCAAAGTTCTGCTGCTGCAGGGTGACGTTGCCCAGCTTGAAGTCTGCACTGAAATGATCGATGCCGTTATCAAAGAATTCGGCCGTATCGACATTTTAGTCAATAATGCAGGCATCACTCGTGACAATCTACTGATGCGTATGAAGGAAGAAGATTGGGACGCAGTGCTGAACACTAACCTCAAAGGTGTTTTCAACTGCACTAAAGCAGCTGTCAAATACATGATGAAACAAAGAGCGGGCCGTATCGTCAACATCACCTCTGTCGTAGGTGTAATGGGCAATGCCGGTCAGGCCAACTATGCTGCAGCAAAAGCAGGCTGCATAGGTTTCACCAAATCTGTAGCTAAAGAAGTTGCAGCCCGTGGCATCACTGTTAACGGTGTTGCACCTGGTTTTATCAAAACTGATATGACCAGCGTTTTACCAGAAAAAGTAGTAGCCGATATGGAAGCCGGTATCCCGCTGGCGCGTCTTGGCGAACCTGAAGATATTGCCAAGGCAGTATTGTTCCTTGTAAGTGACGATGCTGCTTACATAACCGGTCAGACTTTACATGTTGACGGTGGTATGGTAATGTAATTATGCAATTCTTAAAAAAGACCTTTGGAAGGAGGTGAATCGTAAATGAGCACTTTCGAAAAAGTAAGAGACATTACTGTCGAGCAATTGAGCGTTGACGCTGATGAAGTAAAGATGGAATCATCCTTCATCGATGATCTGGGCGCTGACTCCCTCGACATCGTTGAATTAATCATGGCTTTCGAAGAGGAATTTGAAGTTGAAATCCCTGACGAAAAAGCTGAAAAAATCCGCACCGTGGCTGATGCAGTCAAAATGTTGGATGAAGAAAAATAATCTTTTAGCAGCTCAAGGGAAAGCTCTGAGGAGCTTTCCCTGACAGTTGCAGTAGTCCTGAAATGGGGGATATTTGTTGAAACTACCAGTACTTAAAATAGGTGATTTGACAGCCGAAGTACCGATCATACAAGGCGGAATGGCTATCAGACTGTCTACCGCGCGTTTGGCGGCAGCCGTTGCGCAGGAAGGCGGAATAGGACTCATCGCAGCGTCTGGCATGGCGTTTGACGAGCTGCGTAAAGAGATCCGGCTGGCCAGAAAGCTTACCGGCGGGAAAGGCATCATCGGCATTAATGCCATGGTTGCGGCCCGCGAATTTCTTGGGCTAATTACCACTGCTGCCGAAGAAAAAATTGACCTGATCGTTGCCGGTGCCGGTTTTTCAAGAGCGATGGAAAATTGCTTAACGATAGATTCGTAAAAGC
>OJMK01001102.1_pt1 | contig 23554 bp, 20 predicted proteins | sample 1597201 | NCBI WGS metagenome assembly OJMK01 (sample SAMEA2452125, study PRJEB22498) | human gut metagenome | reverse complement strand
AAAATATATGAACTTTTCAAGGTACTATAGAGAAGCTTTTGACCCCAACATCATATAAATCTAAATGGTATGGAAGAACATTATCTGTTATAGATAGGTATTATCCATCATCACAGATTTGTCATTGTTGTGGACACCAAGATGGTAAGAAATCAGAAGATATCAGGTGTTGGATATGTCCTAATTGCAATTCAGAATTAGATAGAGATATTAACGCTGCTATCAATATTCTGAACGAAGGGCTTAGACAATTGAATTTTAAGTAATATATATAAGAACCGTAGGAACTACGGGGATAGCTCGGCGATACTTAACTCAATGGAGTTATTGACCGAGAACCCTGCGACTTTAGTCGTGGGAGGTTCAGTATCTTGATAAAATCATAGAAAAGAGAAAGTCGGCGCTTCAAGCAAAAGCTGACTATTATTCCTATGATAAATCAATATCCAAAAAGAGCAATGATATTAATGCTATTAAAGCACAAATCATGGCTTTAGAAGGGGTGAAATATTTGCTCCTGTAAAATCTATTTAATTGCGGGAAGTCCCCATAAGGTTTAATTGGCTACAACGTAACCAGAAACGGTAGGCGTGAATGCGGTAGAGTTTTAAACTTACAGTCCATTATTAGATAGAAACCATAAAAATAATTAAACTAGGGATAACCGAGTGTGCAAGTCACTCAGACGCAGCGAACTTCCTAAGTCAGAAATGATATGGAAGACGTTCAGAGACTAACCCATATTGGGTGGCGCAATGCCTTAATGGAAGACTGCAAGCGATTGGCGGTCGAAAAAATATAGACTATTTGAATATTAAGTGATATTATAATTTTGAGGTGTGTTCTTTCCTATAATTAGTGATGAACAGATAGAACACAGTGTAGATACAACCAAAGAGACTCTCGAACACACATATGAGAGAAGTAAGTAGAAGAAAAGACAACGAAATAGAACAATAAAGAAGATTGTGCAAGTTTGTAGAAGTTATACAAACCATCGTTCGCATGTTTGTGAATTTTGCGAATAGATTTTTCTCCTGGGATTGCATATAATAAAGTCAAGAAAACCGTAAAGTTTTCTTATAATTAGTGGTTACGAAGCCATAAAATCGTATTAATAGATGTTACGAAGCATGTAAAAAATCGTATTAATAGATGTTACGAAGCATGTAAAAAATCGTATTAATAGCGGAGCTGGTTACAGCTCCTTTATTACTATTAGGAGAAAATATGAAGTGGATTAATGTAGACGAAAAGTATACAGATTATCTTAGAAGTCACGAAGGAAGAATTCCTATGACCAATTATGGCACAGATAAATACAAGCCATTTTTCGGTGTGCTGTTTGAAACAAATGGTTTGTATTATATTACACAGGTATCACATCCACGGGAAAAACATAAACGCTTGACACAACAAAAAGATTTTTACAAAATATTTGATCCAGATAATACAACAAGATTAATAGCGGTTGTTAATCTTAATTACATGTTCCCAATTCCAAAAGAATGTACAAGTGCATTTGTTAAAAAGAATATAGGAACATATCGTACATTTAAATCAGAGAAAGCAAAAAGTCAATATATTAATTTGCTTGATAAAGAATTAAAAGTAATCAATAAAATGGATTTAGGAACAAAAGCATTGCAGTTGTATCATTTAAAATATACAGATCCTAACAGTACCGTTTCAAAAAGATGTATTGATTTTAAGGATATGGAAAAATGGGCAAAGTTATATATTGAAACGTTAAATAATACAGAAACTACAGAACAACCCAAGGAGCAGTAAATCTACTGCTCTTTTCTTATACCTCAAATCTTAATTACAATCCCTCAAATAAAATTCAAATAGAAGATATAGTCCCATGCCATACGAAAGTATGGGGAGCAGTTATGCTCTTGTCCACGTAGCGAGTGGATGAAAAGAAAATGAAATAACCTAGATGCTCAATCTCAAGTTAAGAAATTGAAGCAACAGCTTTCAGAAGCAGAGCAAGATCTTGATGATACGAAGCGTGACCATGCTTATGATATGCAGTCTCAAGGTTTCGATAAACTTTCTTCGGATTTGCAAGAGACGTTGGACAACACCGAGTACGAAATCAGTCATAATGCCGACAAACAGCTTGAGATCATCAATTCTATGCTTGACAAAGCCGTGTCCTCTTACCAAGAAGCATACGGTAAAATCAATTCTATCATTAAAAATACTGGCTGGGTAGGTAGTACGGATTTTAACAATACCCAGTCTGATCTAGGCACAGAGACAGGTGTTAAGAATCAAAATTCCAACGCATCACAGTCTCAGTCCAGTGCAAATAAAAATCCATCCAGTACCGCATCTGGTACAAAAACTGATCCAATCAACAGTAATGATAAAGCGAATAGTGATCTTGCAGATCAATTAGTCAAGCCGGAAGATACAACGAATCGTAAGGTTGCGGAACTAAAGGTGTCTCCTACTTCTACTACACTGGAAGAGGGTAAATCCACAAGTATTACTGCTACAATCAGGCCGAACGATGCAGCTAATAAGACTCTCGCTTGGAAATCAAGTAATGAATCAATTGCTACTGTATCTAATGGTACGGTAAAAGCAAAGAAACCTGGCTCTTGTACGATTACTGCTACCACTACCGATGGAAGTGGACTGTCTGCAAAGGTATCAATTAAGGTCAATGCAAAACCAAAACCACCAAAGCCACAGCCGAAACCACAACCAGCAAAAACTGGTGGAGATGGAATTCCTCGTGTTGGCGATGTTGTAACGTTTACAGGATCTTACTACAATGACTCTTGGGGTATGGCTCCAAAAGGTAGTAGATTTTCCGGTCAGCCTGGTGCTGTTGTTATTGATTCTTACACGGCTAGGGAATATGGCGGAAATGGACGTACTACTGGTGATTTTAAGATCCATATCAAGAGTGCGCATGATCCTAATTATAGTGATCTTGGATGGGTGCGTCTCAGTCAGATTAGTGGTTATGAAAAAGGTACGGATCGTATTCATGGTGATCAGCTTGTATGGACAAACGAAAATAAAGACACCAAACATCATGGCGTTTCAGAATTAATCTATCGCAAGAAAGATGGTGCTGTCCTTACACCTGTTCAAGATGGAGATTCTATTCTACCAGCAGATTTTGTAAGTAATTTGATTAAATTAAGTGCAATTGATCCTAAAGAATTCGGTATGAATGTAAGTACTACGCCAAATCTGGTACAGACGAACATTCCTCAAAATATCAGCAATGTCGGAAATGTAACGGTAAAAAATCATTATGATTCATTACTCACAGTTGAAGGTAATGTTGATAGGGATGCTCTGCCTGGATTACAGGAAATTCTTGAAAAGTCTTATCAGTATACAAGTAAACAGATCGTGAAAGATGCAAGAAAAGTTGGTATTAGACCATCAAGATGACAAGCTATGGGAGGGTACTGTCAAAGGTACTCTCCTATTTCTATAACAACAATTATAACTATAACAAAATTTTGGAGGTGAGAAAATGGCAAAAGAATTTAAAGATTTTACGTTTATGGGAAAGAAACTGAGTGATTTAAGTGTGAAATACGTATCTGTGGATTTTGATGGTGATGCAGATGTGGATATGGCGATGGAGAGGGATATGGAAACGGGTGATTCCAATCGACATAAAGTAGAACCGAATTATTTCTACGACAAATGGAACGATACACTTGAATTCGAACTTAATATTATAAAAGACCCATGTAAATTCACGAATCAAAATGAAGCAGTAATTACTAAATCAGAACGTCGTGAAATTACTAGATGGCTAACTTCTTCTCACTTTCCAGAATGGTTAACATTTTCAGGAACAGGCGATTCGGCGGATGATACAGTTCGTTATTTTGGTTGGTTTAATAATATTGAATCTTACTCTGTTAATGCTCAAACATTTGGATTAAAACTATATTTTAAATGTACAACGCCATTTGGTTATACTGATAACCTCGTAACAAGTGTGTCATGTACCACATATAAAAATATTTTAATCGCAAACAATAGTGACGAATTGAATAGTTATGTGTATCCTTCAATTGACATTATTCCAAAGGCAAATGGAGAAATATATATCTGTAATATGTCTGATGCGACAATTAATCAAACAGGTACACTCTCCTCTTCTAATACGAATTATCAAAGCCAATTAGTATCACTGGTAAACACATATGCAAAATCAAACGCTTGTACCGTAGAATTCACGATTTCAGATTCTACAAAAGATATCGATTGGCATTGTAATAATACGCTCGCAAATTTTAAATTGGTTGATGTCTATGGTAACGAAACTTATCACACAGTATTTTACCGTACTGATTCCAAAGTATATTACATAATTGAAAATGGATTAATGCGGATGTCTGTATCCAAAGATTTAAAAGTATATCTTGACTGTCAGAAACTTACTATTAACGATGAATTAGGAAGAATGGTAACTTACGATAAATTAGGTATTACTGATGTAGCTTATATGTATTGGCTACAGCTTTTGAACGGGAACAATTCTCTTCTATTTTATGGTAATTGTGATTTTAAAGTTAAACATATTGAGTCTCGAAAGGTTGGTGAATAAACGTGAATATAGTTTTTAATCGTTATAATGAGCCGATCCAGGGGCATGTATATTTAGGAACACCAAATGGTAAAATTCTATGTGCTATTAATGGAATCGAAGAAAGTACGTTTCAGCTCACGTCAAAATTTAATAATACATTTGAATTGACGTTTGACTTGAATGAAAATATTCTTATTCAAGATGGAAAAGGTCTTTCTAAATTAGTTCATTCCAATGTATATGATCTTGTTGGATGGCTTATGCGTGTTTATGTCGAAAATGTTGGTTGGTTCATCATGGAACATCCGAAAATTACTGACGATGGTATGAAGCAAATCAAAACAATCACATGTCAATCCGCAGAAATCGAGATGCAACAACACGATCTCAAGAATTTTAAAATCAACCAGGGAACAACAGATTCCTACGAGATGTTAGCAGATAATAATGTGGAGAAAATAGATGATGTAGAATTTGCTAAAGAACAAATTAAATTTCACAATCCTAAAAATCCGCAACTTAGTTTGATTGATTTAGCCCTAAAAGCAGCTGGCATGAAAGGCTGGTCTGTTGGGGAAATTGATTCAACCCCAAAAACATATCGGACATATAAAGATGGAAAATATGTCGAAACTACTACTCTTCTATCTAACGAAATTGGTGCGTTTGATGTTGAGAGTCAGGACTTGTATTCTTTCTTTACACAAGATATGGCTAAATATTTTCAGTGTGTATTTGTATTCGACTTTTTGCATATGAAAATAAGTGCTTATCATCCTGAGAATTATGGCAAGAGTACAAACGTAAATATTAATTTTCGAAACCTGCAACAATCTCAAGAAATAACAGTTGATGATAGCACTTTATTTACACGATATTACGTACAAGGTGCAGATGATCTTGGCATTACTTATGTCAATTTTGGTTCAAATTATATTGAAAATATTAATTATTACTTAAACGAAAAATACTTCTCTCCTCTTTTAATTATTAAATATAAACTGTGGAAAGAAGACTATGAAGAAGCTCGTATATTATATATAGAAGCAACTCGTCAATATAATGAACAAATGAAAGTCGTAACAGAGCTATATGATCGCGTTCCACTAGATGATTGTTCGACTGATTGGAGTACATTTACGGACGACGAACTGAAAGAAGCTCAAGCAAATTATCAGGCACAACTAAAAGGTTACGAACAGTTCTATGTGGATGACGATGGAAATTTCGATGAAACAGCTTTGAAAAATTCTTCTGATGCAAATGATTATTATCAGATTAAAGATGTTATTCTCCCATCGATTCAGATTGAAATGGATAATCGTCAGTTACCAACAGATGACGATAATGCCGATTATGTGGATTCTTACAAAACAAATTGGAAATTATATGGTTTGGATGAATTGAAAGTCAAATTGCAAGAATATAAAAACACTATCGAAATTTGTAAAAAAGGCGGATATAATCAACCATATACAGAGGATTCATCTCATACTAAAGATGTTCACGACACAATGTACGCAAAATATCTTGATGCTCAAAACCAATTAGATTCAAATTATGTTGGAGGATGTCAAGAGGCATATGATCAGCGACAATCTGAAATTGATGCAGCAAACGAGATATTAAATAGTTATAACAAAACTCGTACAGATCTAGTAAAACAGATTTCAAAGGAAACCTGGAGTGGTGTTGTTGCTGCTGATAATTCGGGATATATTCTCGATGAGGATGGGAATTATATAACGGATGAAGCCGGTAGAAGAATATATTGCGACACACAAAAATTACAATTTACAGAGCGTGATCTTACCGAGTTGTCGAAAGTGTATTATGACGGAGATTACTCAAATGAGAATATGTTTTTAACAGATTCAGACGACCAAGTATCTGCTATTGATGAGCAACTTAAGCTTCTAGATACTGCTATTGACGATTTGTACATAGCATCTCATCCCCAATATCAATTTACCACATCTCTTGATAATTTCTTAGCCTTGGCTGATTATGAAGATTATATAAAAAATATAAATCAGGGTGACTATCTATGGTTGACCGTAGATAATAAGGTAGTAAAACTTCGTGTAGTTGAAATACAATATAATCCGCTTATAGCAGATAATAGTATTCAAATAACATTTTCTAATATGATACAAGGACGTAGTAGTAGAAATGACTTATCATACGTCCTAAACACACCATCAAATGCAAGTAAATCTTCCGCATCTGGTTCGTCTAATAATTTTCTAAATAATGAAGGCATTACTCTCACTGCAGGTCTTATTCAAAAACTTATTTCCAATGGTTCATTTAAAAACGGCGTTTCACAAATAATAAACAACGAATTTGCAGGTATGTTAGCTGGTAGTTCCATATCTCTTGAAGAACTTAATGCAAAAATCATCAAAGTAACTGATTTATACGGTAAAAATGGATATTTTGAATATTTACAGTCTAAATTAATCACCGCAGGAAAAATTGTTTCTGACAGCGCTGACTTTAAAGAGCTTTCAACTCTTGCTGCTACGATTAAATCTGCTATTATTGGCGCTTCCTCTACTGAAACTGGAATTGTAATTAATCTTACAACAGAGAATGCTACGATGAGTGAAGCAATGATCAAAGATTTGATTGCCAAATACATTACGGTTAATGAGCTTAAAGCTGGTGATATCTATACTAATAAAATAAAGATTTTATCAGAAGATGGTACACTCAAAATCCAAGACAATACATTTACAATTTATAATAAAGACGGTAATCCTGTTGTTCAATTAGGAGAAGATAAAAACGGAAATTACGGATTAATCATATCAGATTCCAAAGGATCTGTACTCTTAGATTCGCAAGGGTTGCATGAAGGTATCGTACCAGATGATTTTATTAAAACAGACATGATTGCCGACGGTCAAATTACAGAATCTAAGATAGACAAGACAACCATGCGTGACTGGACTATGCCTGACGGATCTAAAGTGTTTGATGTATCACATCTTTGGGACGGCGATGATAGTTTCGGAAAATCTTATAACACGATCAAATCAACCGTATCTGCGACATCTAAAGAGCTTGGAGATTTATCGGACAAAGTAGATCAATTAGGAAATGGTTATACTGTTGTTTTATCTAACGAAACCCAAAATATCCCATGTACATCTGACGGAATAACTGCGACTAGTTTTCTTATCGAAATTCCATTTTATGCCTATGAAGGAATTAAACAGGCAGCATGTACCGTTGTTGTTGGAGAACTGCCAGCTGGAATTACTCTCGCGGAAAATACTGCTGCTACTTCTACTGCACCAGGTAAAATCACCTTGAATGTAGCAAAAGGTAAAACACTTGGTAACAAATCTCTTCTAACAGGAACGATTGTTTTTACATGTACCGTTTCAGGAAAGAAAATTTCTAAAAAATTCACATGGATTAAATCTCTCGCTGGTAAAGATGGAAAAACCCCAGTAAAAGGCGTTGACTATTTCGATGGCGTGTCTTCCTATGTATGGATTAGATATGCAACGGACGCTAAAGGAACTGGGATGACAGCTATTCCATCCACAACAACGGGCTATATCGGAACAGCTACTACTACAACAGCTGTTGCTCCAACAAATGCTAGTGCGTATGTGTGGGCTAAATATATTGGAGAAAAAGGCGCTAAAGGTGATGGTGGTTATATTCATATTGCTTATGCTAACTCTGCCGATGGAAAGACAGGATTCGATACGACAATCGGTACTGGGAAATCTTATATTGGACAGTATACGGATAACATCGAAGATGATAGCACGAATCCAAGTAAATATACATGGAGTTTGATCAAAGGTGCTGACGGAAAGACATTATATACATGGCTAAAATACGCTGACTCTCCTACTTCTGGTATGTCAGACAGTCCGGCTGGAAAGACGTACATGGGTATTGCTGTTAATAAAACATCTATAACTGAAAGCAGTAACTATTCTGATTATACTTGGTCGCTGATCAAAGGTACAGATGGAATTAGTGTTAAGGGTGATAAAGGTGATACGGTATATATCTGGGTTAAATATGCTGATGACGCCAAAGGTAATGGCATGTCTGAATATCCAGATGGCAAAAAATATATTGGTCTTGCCTATAACAAAACCACCGCAACAGAAAGTAATAATGCTTCTGATTACATCTGGTCGTTAATTCAGGGTGAAGATGCTGTTCTTTATGAAATCGAACCATCTGTTGCAGTAATCAAAAAATGCACCCTTGATGTATGTTCTATTACTGACGAATCTGGAAATCGAATTGTTGATGAACAAGGAAGATTTCTCTCTGGTTATTTCTTGACTGATTCTCTTTCACCGAACAAAATCACATTTACGGCCTATAAACAAGTCGGAAGTAAAACTCGTGCCACATATGCATGTAGGTTTATTATCCAAGAGTCTTTAAATGGATTATCTTGGTCAACAAAATACACGTCTTCCAAAGACGAAACGAGTGTGTCATACACTCCAAGCACCCTTAAATTACAACAAATTAAGTGTGTAATGTATCGTGCTGGCGGCATAACTGAACAGTTAGATTCTCAGACTGTGCCTGTTATTCAGGATGCTGAAGGCTATGATTCTGTGATTCAGACATTTACGGATACTTTTGCATCTGTAGAATTAAAAGTTGATAACAATACAAAAGCTATTACATTAAAAGCAGAGCAAAAAGATATAACTAATGCTATTAATAATTATGATAACACAACAGTTAAGGACATTCGCAATCGCCAAACAGAACAAAAAGTCAATATCGACGGTATTTCAACAAAAGTATCTGATATTGAAACAACTATTAATGGATCTGTCGATGGCACAAAAACAGGTCTTATAGAAAAGGTTACGCAAGTAACAACCAAGGCCGGAACAATTGAAGCTAATCTTAAAAATAATTATACCACAACTGCAGGTATGAATACACAGATCAGCAACTCAATTGCTGCTAGTGCAGATAAGATTAAGGTCACTCTTGCTGATGGAAAGACGGAATCTACTCTCAAAGCCGCTTTAGGAGAAATTCAGAAGAGTGTAAAAGATAATGCAGGAAATATTTCAACAGTCACCCAAAAGGCTAATAGCATTGAAACTAAGGTTGCAAACCAAGGAAATGATATTGTTAATCTTAAAGTTGATGCAAAAGCCGTCGAGACGTTGGTTGGAAGTTCTGCTGGCACAACTGATGTTGTTCAAAAAGCAACAGATTTTCGAAAGACGATTACTGATGCTGCGGGTAATGCAAATCTTGCTCTTAGTACCGCAAATTCAAATAAAAATATTATTTCAAACATGAAAGTTGGAGCTGCAAATACAATTCGCAATTCCAATGATCTTATTTACGATTTATATTTTATGGTTGCCAGTCTACGTGACGAAAGTGGTAATCGCATAGTAGCTGAAAATGGCGATTATTTAGTTGCATATTATTAATTTTATTACTTCTCATTGATTTGAGGAGTAACTTTTATAAGGAGGTAATACACTTATGGCAAGTGATAAAATGTTAGGTAGTTTTGATCAAAAATCTGCACCAGAAGATAATGATCTTTTGGTAGAATACGATGCTGCTGCATCGAAAGTTAAGAATGTGAAGTTCGGAGGTGTGTGGAACTGGATAGTTAAGAAATTGACATCCGCCGTAATTAATGAGTTACAAACATCAAGTAAGAATGTAGTGGGGGCTATTAATGAATTAAATAGTAAAACATATTCTGAAATCTACAATCTTAAAAGTCAAAATCATATCATTGGAAATGCTAGTGTAAGATCTAATGAGGTACTTTTGAATCTATACTATTTCGGTGACGAAATAACAAAAGATCAAACAATTGCGATATTGAATGAACATATTCGTCCATCGACGGAACGACAATTATATTGCTTTGCTGAAACTAAAAACCATATCTGGGATCGTATTGGTTTTATAATTGAACCAAGTGGAATTATAAAACATACAAGTGGAACCCCAAGAGTTTCAATCATTGTAAATGATAGTTATCTTAAATAGTAAGAAAGCGATTTGCACCACTGGTTGGGAAAACGGTAATGTAAAATCTATTTTTGAAATATTTTCGCCAACTTCTCCAAATGGTATTTATAGTTATTATAATATTAAAGATATTCCATTTTATCATTCTCCTTTAGAGGCCTATGTAACAATAATAAAAGGACGTGAGTTAATTATTGTTTTTACTGAACAGAGTATTTTTATAACAGGAAGTTCAAAAAATATATGGACAAAGGAATGGCATTCTATCAATCTTGGTATCCTATCTTAAATAGTAAGATATATATTTACTCAGGCGAAACTCGTGACAAGACACAAACGATATCCTTTCAATTTCAACAAGATGCTCATATGACAGGAATATTATATATAGACTATAACAGGTACATAAGTATTTTTGCATTTGGGAGGATGTCGGGCGTTGCGAATATTTTAAATAGCGCAGGTACTGTTCCATCTTTAAATTCTCATGATAATACCGTGTCAGTAAATCTTACAATATGGGGGAACTGTAAACTAATTACTATGGATAGAAACGTTAAAGTGATTGGTTCTCTATAAAATAGTAATACTTTAAAGCATTCAACTGCGGATTTAATTGGTTTGTATTTTTTCAAGTATTTGATGAGAGAATATGGGAATGTGGTAATAGAAATTGCTAAAATTTCCCAAGGAGGTAGGTCAATATTGACAAAATTAGAAAATATTCTCGAACAAATACTTGAAAAATTACAGGATAGCTTAACGCATGAACAGCTTTCGGAATTAGAAAGCACTATGGTTATTGCATTCCACGGAATCGAGGTACAAGAAGAACATACTCAGTTAGTAACATCAGAGCGTACATGGGAGAAGATTCTTCGGATGTATTGTGCCGCAAAGCGTGTTGAAAATTGCTCTGAAAGAACTATTAAAGGTTACAGTCGCTGCATTATTCAGTTTTTCACGCAGATCAACAAGAAAATAAATAACATAACTACGAATGATATTAGATATTATTTGGCATTTTTTCAAGAAACGCATCATACTTCTATTGTATATCTTGATAACATACGTAGGTATCTTAATTCATTTTTTACATGGGCTGCGGATGAAGGATATATACAATCAAATCCTATGCGAAAACTCAAGAAAATGAGAGTACCTACTAAACTAAAAAAAACATTTTCAGCAGCAGAGATGGAAGAACTTCGTTGCAGTGCAAACTCTCAGAGAGATATTGCAATTATGGAATTTTTATATTGTACTGCTACTCGTATTGGAGAGGCAGTTAGCGTTAATCGCTCGGATATTGATTGGCAAAGAAAAGAATTAATTGTTTATGGAGAAAAGGGCAAGAAAGAACGTACTGTTTATTTGACAGATCGCTGCATTTATCATCTTAAAAAATATCTTGATGAAAGAAAAGATACAAATGAAGCTTTATTTGTGTCCTCAAAATATCCACATAAACGACTTGGAGTTCAGGCAATTCAGTCTATGTTGGCAGCGTTAGGTAAAAAGACAAATATTCACGTACATGCTCATAAATTTCGAAGGACGTTACTTACGGATGCAGGAAAACGTGGTATGCCATTACAAGAGATTCAGGTCTATGCAGGACACGCCAAGCCAGATACAACGATGCAATATGTAATGGTTCAACAAGAACGTGTTAAATCGAATTTTATGAAAAATATAGCTTAATTTTTTTGTAAGCAAGCTAATAAAATACCTTTATTTTTTCGATCGCCCATTGGACGGTCTATTTGTCGTGTATGTATATATTGATATTTTGCAATTTTGTAGATTGCATGTTTTTATTCTTGTATTTATATTAAATCCGCAGTCTATAGAATTATTTTAACAAAGTAATAATCCATTCACTTCGTAAAAGGAATCCAATTTGGAGTTTCCGTTAAAAGTAATTTTACCTAAATCTGAATTAATAACAATACTTGACGTATCGGTATTTGATGAAGCGAAAGAAAGTAGTTTCATAGAATATTTTGTTCCATAATTGATAACAATCGAAAAAAACACACCAGCTCCAATATTACCGGAAATCAATAATAAACCAATAGCCGTGTCCGATATATTATATTTGATCGTTGCTGTTTTGTCATTTATTGTCATATTGACGTCTATTAGTTTGATTCTTGTCTTACTATTTTATTTGCACCCATTCGGTCCATCTTGTATTATCCATTTGTCGGATGAACATCCCTTTTGCAGAAAATGCAAACAGACTTAAAAATTTTGGATTTCCATTTGCTGCAAGAACAATGGCGTTAATCCACACATCGTTATGATTTATTGGCATATTTTGAGCATTATTACCAGAATAGATACCTATTTCTACAATAGCATTCCAATCCAATACATTTGTGTTAACTATCCTAAGTGATTTACTATTTTATTGGAATAATCACGTACCCATATAAATACTGATATGGACAGTACAGAGTGATTTTTCCATCCGCATCGATTTGAAGGGTGCCTGTGTTATGGTCTCGAACTAAAACATTCATATATGTTCCAATAGAGGAATTCAATGTGTACTCGCTGGGCAATTGAGCAATGTCTCGCTGTTTAACTTCAGATGCTTTATCGTTTCCGTTGAATTTGCAGTATAATAGTTTGCCAATAGAAAAGGCAGCCAGAGTACCATATCCTCCGCAGTTAATGTATTTGATATTGTCAATTTTTACATTACTATTTAATTAACACTGCAGCAGAAAATCTATATAAAGTATTTTGTGTCGAACTTCCAATTGTTATTTGACCATCCAGCTCAATTGAACCAAACATACAATACGGATCAGTTGGCATACTTCCTACTTGAAATATGATCTGTGTTACATTGATGGCATTAATATCATTTATCTTAGCTAAAACATACTGGATGCCTGTATTTTGTGCAGTCACATAACCTTCTACTATTAATACTTTTCCGTATGAAACAGCAGATATATGCCCTTGGTTTGATCCATACAAAATGTCATAACTTTTAATTTCCGTTTTACTATTTTATTCTTCTTTCACGATTGCATTTTTTATGTTTTCATAATAGATAATGATAACAGCATTTGCATACTGTGGAAAATTTGAAAACTTTACATTTTGTATAGAATCATTATCGTTACACTTTATTGTGACATCACCTGTTTTTAATGTATTATTTATTTTCCCAATAGTACCTGTTAAAAATGTTGAACCTCCGAATAACGCGAATGGAGCATATGATATGTCGTTATTTCTTTCTTTATTTATAGAAATAGTTACCGACTTTATATTGGCTCCAGAAGTTCTATATATCAATAAATTATTAAAGACTTGATTACTATTTAATCTTCAAAACTGCAACTTTGAAAGTAAAATTACCTGTCGGATTTTCGGAAAAACAAATGGCCCAATTTTGAGTAGCTTCTATTCCACTCACTCCACGAGTTACAGTATACCGCCACCCCATTCGATTTTCTGACCAAATTGAGAAGATAATGTATTCCGTAACATTAATTTGCAAATCGTATACTTTTTCGGATTTCGCAGTGATGGTTCTTGTTAAAAACTCTATTCCTGGCATGTTACTATTTAATCCACCAGATGAAACTCTGCTTTCATCCTATTTTTATTCCTCAATTTTTCTTGAAAACACTGGTTTTTTTTGAAACCCGTGAAAGATAATATTGACCATTTTCAATCACTAAGGAGGTGATTACTATTTATACTTTAATTCAAGAATCTGTTACTGGTCTAAATGGCGAAAAAGTAACTTGTGGACATCTCAGATGTAATGAAAAAAGCACACTACGTTTAAATGATGTTCTTCGGAATTCAGGAGATTATACATTCCAGATGAAAATCAAGGCGAAAGCTGCATCTACTGTTCAACTAAGTATTGGGACATTAACAGAAAACTTTTCAGTCACTACTTCTTTTCAACAATTTAATAGAGTATGCAAAAATATCAATACTACTACACATAAATATATCGAAATCACATTTCCTTCAGGTGATTATTGGTTCTACAATATGCAACTTGAAATGGGAAACCTCCCAACTGCTTGGTCTTTATGCTTAGACGATTTAAACGATGCAATTGGAGCGCAATCTACATGGATCGAACAGACTACGCAAAAAATAAGTTTGTTTGCACAAAAAAATGATGTAAACGAAGCAAAGGCTGAAATGAGGGTCGAAGCAGATGGAATGATTTCAGAAGCTTTAAAATCTTATGTTACAAGTGATGATTTTGGAGACTATAAAACAGAAACAAAAACAAGATTTGAACAAACGGATAACCAGTTCGGATTTTATGTACAAAAAGATACATATGACGGGCTGAACAGTACAGTCAATAATTTGAAATCGAATCAGGAAAATTATTTTCAATTTGATGCAAATGGTTTAAAAATAGGAAAGAAAAATAATCCATACCAGGTTGTTATAGATAATGAAAAATATCAGATGTTAGGAAATGGACAGCCACTTATGTACATTCAATACGGTGAGCTTAACATTCCTGATGTTATTATTACCCATCAGCTTAGAATGTTAGGATATTCTTTTACTCTTGATTCAGCTGGAAATATGAATTGTCAGTTTGTCGGAACGAGAGGTTGATAAATGGGATCATTTTCTACAAACGCTTATGGTGAAGGTCGTTATTATACCTTTACATATTCTACAAGCCAGGATCAAGTCAAAAACACAACAACTTTAAACTGGACGTTATCGTGTGCAGGTGGTGTATCTTGGTATGCTGAAAGAACTTTAATTCTAACAATTGATGGAAGTAATGTCGTAAGCAAAACAGATCGTGTAGCTCGTTATGCAGGAAATATCGCGTCAGGTTCTAAAACATTTACACACGATGCAAATGGAAATAAATCTATTTCGGTAAAAATTCAAGCAGCTGTTGAGACTTCAAGTATCACATGTTCTGGTAGTTCCACTATTACTTTTCCACAGATTAAAAGGAAATCAACTTTTGGAACTGTAAGTGGAAATACAATTGGCGGTACAGTAACGATTAATATTAATAGAAACAATTCTTCATTTACACATTCTCTTTGGTATAAAGTTAAAGAAAATGGAAGTTGGGTTGAAGCGGTTAAGAACGTAGCAACTTCTGGCTCCTTTACTCTTCCAATGTCTATTTGTTCGAGTATACCAAATGATAATAGTGTGTATATCGGCTTATGTATTCAGACATTTAACGGAAGTACGGAGATAGGAAACTCCTACTCCTCTATTACTGCTTATGTTCCATTATCTGCTGCACCAACAGTATCATTTGCATTAAGCGATAATAAAGGATATTCTGGTACATATGGTGGATATGTACAAAACAACTCTGAATTACATATAGCCACTACAGCCACAGCAAATAATTCTGCGACTATCAAAACAATCACAGTTAAAGCCACCATTAGTGGAACTACGTATACATATTATGGAAGTAGTGTTAATATATCTCTTCCAACATCCGGTACTTGGACAATATCCGTTTCTGCTACGGATAGCAGAGGAAAATCAACAACAGCGGCTTCTCAATCAATTACAGTTCTCGCATATAGCAATCCAACAATTACAGCTTTATCGGCAAGACGAACGGATTCTTCTGGAAATGCAACATCAAACGGCTCATATTTACAAGTTATATTCTCAGCCACTGCAACAAGTCTGAATAGTAAAAACACAACAACATTTCAGATAAAATATAAAAAGAAAAGCGTTTCTTCTTACACTTCCGCCACCCTATCTTCTTATCAAAATAAATATTCAGTTTCTGGTGGTTCATATATTTTCCAAGCAGAAACATCTTCTGGTTATGATATTCAATTAGTTGTCACAGATAAATTCAAAACAGTAATTTCTCAAACAACTGGTAATTCCGTTTCAAAGGTATTCTCTTTCTTTAAAAACGGATTAGGTATAGCTTTTGGAAAAGTTGCTGAAGCTGAGGCTATTGCCGAATTTGATTGGAAAATCAAAGCGAATAAAGGATTAACAGTCAGTGGAACCGATATTAATGTGTTAATTAATAATGCCGTACAGAAATTATATCCTGTAGGGCATATTTTAATGTCTACCAATTCTGCCAATCCATCTACTTATTTAGGTTTTGGAACTTGGGTTGCATGGGGATCTGGACGAGTACCTGTCGGTGTCAATTCTTCTGACACTGATTTTAGCACAGTAGAGAAAACAGGTGGTGCAAAAACTGTTAATGTATCACACTATCATACTGAATCAATCGGAGCAGATTCTGGTTATATGTATTTGTCTGCTGGAGCGAACGGTGGTTTGTTTGGATCAGGAGTAAGATCCAATGTTGGGAACATGAGCTGGAAAGGAACTGTCAATACTAGTGCTGTGCGTTTAAATAATACTAATACAGCTGGAAGTACGACATTAAATAACTTGCAGCCATACGTAACATGTTACATGTGGAAAAGGACTGCATAGTTATTGTGGTTTATTTAGATACCATTTCATTTCGTTCCAATAATACATTAATTGGATTTGATATGATTGATCTTCGATTTCACATTTACATACAAAGCAAATATGAGAAATATATTTATTTTGTGAAATCAAATTCACTGGAATTGCTCCATAATCTTTGTAACGAAAATATAATGGGATAATCTTCCCGTTGGTATCAAACGATGCAATAACTGGTATAGAAATCATATTATAACTCCTTTGTTTATATGTAAAATCAGATATTTGAAAATATTTTACTACCATTATAACAGAAAAGAATGTTAATGTCTCTATTATGATAACTTCAGTTATTGCATAACTTAATAAAAGGAGAACATATGAATACGCAAATTTTAAGATTGCCGAATGGCACAACAAAAAATATGTATGTATATCTTATTGGTGAAGACGAAAGTACAATTCAATTTATTGACCAAGACTATGCCGACATAAAACAATTTTTTGGAACAGAAATTATTGATTATATAGATATTGTTGACGAAGACAATAAACTTCTTGATTCTTTTAACATTTATCAAAAAGTATCTTCTATCATATGTACTACGGATGTAGTTACAGAATATGAGCCACGTTTGGTACAAGAAGCATATGATGAAACAGTAACAGACAAAAATGAAGAAACGGATACAATTACAGAAACAGTTATTCATCATGATGCGATATATCAGGATGTAGCAAAATACAGAACTACAGATGTGATTATTGTAAAATTAGCAAAACCGTCTATTCGTGAAGAAGTTGAAAACATCAAATCTGTTGTTGGTATCGTAAATACCAATAGCATGAGCCTTGAAGAGTTTCGTGATTATTATAAGGAACAAATCGGCAAACAATGTACTGCTGCTATTGAGAGTGGATTAGCTATCGAAACGAGTCTAGGAAAGCAACACTTTTCGTATACTATTGAAGATCAGAGTAATATGAAAGATCTTGTTATGACGGCTGAATTGACGGATTTTACTCTTCCACTTCCTTATCATGCAAATGGCGAACTTTGTGCTTTATATCAACCTACAGACATTTTAAAAATTTATATGTCTTTAAGTGCTAATAAAACATATCATACAACATATTGCAATGTGTTAAACGCAATGATTAAAGATGCGAAAGATATTGAGTCTATTAAAAAGATTACATATGGTATGGAAATTACGGATGAGAAATATACAGATATTATCAAGACGGTGACTGATTCAAAAGACGCTCTGCTTGCAGCAGTTGAAAAGAAACTTGAGTCTCTCACTAAAACGGACGTTGCATGATGAGGAAATTAAATCGTATATTTTCTAAAATTCTATGTCATATCTTTATTTTTCTCCTTTCTGGAACAGTCTATTATGGAATGGAAATCTTATTTAAAAAATCTCATACATCACATTGGTCTATGTTCTTACTCGCAGGTTTTGCGGGTTTATTTTTTATTGATGGATTAAATGACTTATTTTCATTCGAAATGGATTACTTGCTGCAAATTTTAATCTGTACTATTGCTATCACGGCAGGTGAATATGCAGTCGGGATTACTCTTAATCAGAATTATACTATATGGGATTACAGAAACATGCCATTTAACATTGGTGGACAAGTATGTCTGCCGTTTTGTTTTATATGGATGTTTTTGTCTGCGATTTTTATTCCATTTTTAGACTGGGTAGAATGGGCAATCTTTGATCATAAACAATCTGAAAAACCTTATTATAAGATTTTCGGAAAAACAGTTTTTACATTTAAATAATTTGATGGGAGGTATCTATATTGGTATCTCCCATTTTTTATGTTGGAGGTGATTTTGTGACAGAAAAAGAATTCGTTGAAAAAATAGGTAAACTTGCCGCCGAAGATATGAAGACAAGTGGAATTTTAGCATCAGTTACTACTGCCCAGGCTTGCTTGGAATCTGGATACGGAACAACAGAATTGGCAAAGAATGCAAATAATTTATTCGGAATGAAAACAAGTCTCTCTGGTAACACATGGACTTCTGCTTGGGATGGAAAGAGTAAATATACGAAGAAAACAAATGAGCAAACCAAAGATGGGAAAGTTTATGTTGTAACTGCTGATTTTCGAAAGTATGCAGATATCCTGACTAGTATCAAAGACCATTCCTATTATCTCAATGGAGCGATGAATGGAAAAGTAAAAAGATATGCGGGTTTATCTGGTTGCAAAGACTACAAAACAGCAACGCAGATCATCAAAAATGGTGGATATGCAACAGATGTTAAATATGTAGATAAAATTTGTAGTTTGATCGAACGATGGGATTTAACTCGTTTTGATAAACTCGGAAGGGAGAATTCGAATATGAATATTATTGACGTTACAAATGCAAGCAGACCTTATGTCCCACAATGGGGAAATCAAAAACAATATATTGTAGTTCATTATCTTGGAGTAGCAGGGCAAAATAATAAAATTAATTCAGATGGATGTGGCGCGCATTACTATATTTATTGGGATGGTACGATTTATAAAGCAGCAGACCATAATGCTATCCTTTGGCAAGTAGGCACTGCAGGATACTATACTCAAAAACATCCATACGCAAGGAATAGTAACTGTATCGGAATCGAGATGTGTCCTAAGTGTGATGGATCTGGAAAATATGCAGAAGATCCAACATGGTATTTTACAGAAGCAACGCAAAATGCTTGCGTACAATTAGTAAAATATTTGATGGGACAACTTGGTATAGGTGCGGATCATGTACTTAGACATTATGATGTTGTTAACAAATATTGTCCTGCTCCATATGTTACTAACAATAAATATAAAACTTCTTGGACATGGAGCGAATTTAAAGCAAAGCTAGGTTCTACTTCTACTCCTACTGTTGCACCGTCCACACCAGCACAAACAAAAACATATAAAGTTGGTATGTATAAGGTAAATTGTGATCTTCATATCAGATCGGATGCAACTGTTAATTCAAAAGTTGTCAATACTATTCGAGATCGTGGCGAGTATACTATAACAGAGATTAAGAATAATTGTTGGGGTAAACTAAAATCTGGAGCTGGCTGGATCAATGTTTCGGATGAATATTGTACGTATGTTGGTGTAGTAGCCACTGCAAATAAACCAGTGCCTAAACCAACCGTAAAGCCAGCTACACCTGTATACAAAGTAGGAAAATATAAAGTTAATTGTGATGCTTTAACAATTAGAAGCGATGCATCCAGCAAGGCAAGCGCAACTGGAAGCATTCGTGACAAAGGAACTTATAATATCACTGAAATCAAAAATACATACTGGGGTAAGCTAAAATCAGGTGCAGGTTGGATTTGCATTGACAAAGATTTTTGTACCTATGTCGGTGTTTTGGATAAGCATAGCACTGTTGTAAATAAAGAATTTCAAATTGCAGTTAAGGAAAATGGCATCAGAGTTCGTGCTTCTGCTGGTCTAAGCGCTAGAATTGCTATTGGTTCTTGCCCTATTGGAACATATACTATCACAGAAACAAAAACTGCTGATGGATATACATGGGGTAAATTGAAATCTGGTGCAGGATGGATAGCAATTGAATGCTGTGTTAGATTATAATAAATACATGCGTGAAATAAGAAAAGCCACCCTCATCAGGCAGCCAGAAAAGAAATTTTTCTTTTTTCACCATCATATGAAACAACCGTTTCATCAGTGCAAAAATAGTATATCATAGTGTGTTAAGTAATGCAACACAATCTTATGGGGAATATCATTAATTTGGTATTCCCCATTTTTTTACGCTTTTTATTATTTTTCTGTATTTTTAGGTACGTTTCAGGATATCTGTATTGTAGTATATTCATGGCTTTTATCATATTTTTTTCTATTATGTGTACCATACCCTTTAATTCGCTATATGAAATATAATCGCTGTCAATTTGATCGACAATATATTTCATTTTATCGACCCAATAATCCTCTATTGGTTTTTCTTTTGTTTTAATATACTTATAGCATTGTGGCATATAATAAAAATCATTTCTTCTGATGTCTTGACAAATTTGTTGCATGAAAACATTAAATCCTCCTACAGTTAATCTTCTAACTTTGTCAGAATTCTTAAAATATAAGCCAATATAATATTCAATTTTAGGATAATACTTTTTATCTAATTCAGAATACCTCTTTCCTTTAGGCGGTATATTCCTACTGCTACTATACGCATAATTTTGGCTTATTAATTTTTGTTTTTCAACTTCATATTGACCATTAATTATTTTACTTACATTACAAGGTAAAATATGATATTGTTTCGCAAGTTTGTTTATACCATTATCTTTTGTATACTCTGATCGAATTCTTTCAATTAATTCCGAATCAATTTGTTTCGCCGTTTTGCATACAAAAATATCAGATATTTGTATATCTAAAAATAACAATATATGAATTGTTCTAAGTGGATTCGCTTTATTTAAGAATATACTACTCATTGCTTTTATTTGACAAGCCTCCTTTATGTTATTATCAGATAAATATTGTTTAAAATTATCTAAAAATACAGACTTGTGTTGGAGCCATGAAAGCTGATTGATATATTTATTTTGAATTAACTTCCTGTAAAATACGTCAAACATCGTAATACCGTTCTTAAGACTCTGTTTTCTTACTACTAATTGATATAGGTATTTTGCAGCCTTGATTTCACCGATGGTTCCCATATCATATGAATAATCATCATTAATGCAATTTTCAGCCGTTAGAAAATTTATTATTCTTGAATTGTTAACATGAACCGATGAATCTTTGAGTTTACATCCATGAATTACACAAACATTAATTTCTGGAATTTGATGGAAAGCATTCCAATATGTTTCGTGATATTGCTCTCGATTTTCTTTTGCACATAATGGACAATATTTTAGAAATATTTTTTGATGTTTATGTTTTGGTCTTGGGGAAATGTATTCTAAAAAACTTTTGTCGTTTGATATGAGCTTTCTCAACGCATTTTCTTTATCCGATTCGTTTAGAAATACAGACCAGTAAAAAAACATAGTATGGTTATAGTATAAGTCATTAATAATATAATTTTTCGACATAAAAGAACGTAGTACATCACTTGGTTCGTTTATATAAAATATTTCGATGTATTCATTCGGTCGTTTAAACACGATTTCTTTAAAAGATTGATTACTCTGTACATTTATATCTTGTTTCAATCTTGAATATATGCTATAGAACAATTCATAGTCATATATTTTAGGAAAATAATTTAACATATTTCCACCTCTTCAACAGTAAAAGTATTTTTAATAAGAGTTAAGAGATCATAGTTATTAGATTGTGAATAATTGTATAAGTCAGCAATATTAACACCATTCGAATGATGAATTGTTATTTCTTTATGTGATTTATTGACCGTTTGACTATTTTTCTTTTGCACTTTTTCTACTTGCATAGACATCAGCCCATTGTATGACGCATTAAAAATATCAATACTTAATTTCTCTGTGTTACTCATAATGGCTAATTCCTGTGCTCTATAAAACAATGATACAACAGTTGACGTCACTCCGTTTGAATGAGCATACAACCAATTTATAAATTTTTCTGATGGTTCTGTGTATTGTTGTACATATTGAAATTTTAATAGATTTTTGCAAAAATGTATAAAATCATCATCATAATCAGTTTGTAAATATCGCAAGCCTATTGTCCTTCGTTCCAGATGTGGTGCACTTTCAAACCAATGTAGACATTCTGGTGTTCCAACCATGCATACACTAATTCCGCTACTATTTATAATCTGTGTTAATGCCCCAATAAGTTTATCACCGTTTTTATTATTAACTACATTTTGAATCTCATCAACAATAAGTACCCCAACATGATTTAAACATATTTGGCTAACAAAACCGATTAGTCTATCCGTCGTATACCGTTGTGCTATCTGTAAATAATCTCCATCCAATGTAGCATCAAGAATACGAACGATTTCTAACAATAGACTTTTTACAGAAGAGTCAAATGGGCATTGCACAAGTATAAAAGGAGCAATTCGTTGATATGGGTCTGTTGTTTCGATAAAATGATTTCCGAAAATCAATGAGATCGCTCTGGTAATAGCACTACTCTTCCCTATGCCAGAAACTCCAATGATTGTAAACGAATCAGCACCACCTATAATACCATTATACGTTTGTATGGTGTTTGTTGTATTTTCGATTCTTTGCTGTTTTACCATCATATCATTTTCTTTTTTCTTAATCGATCTGAGTAATGCCATATACAATTTATTATATACATCAACAGATAATTGTGATGGAATATAAATATCATATAATTCTGATAACGCCAGAAGACGAGTTGGCATTGTTTCATTGGCAATGTTTATATTATAGTTTGGTATGATTACTTCCTATTAGGAACACTGTAAATACAAGGCTTTTCGGAGCCTGCAAACCAGAAAAAATAATATTTGATCTATCACATTACGCAAAAAGCCGTCCGGCA
>OJMK01001091.1_pt1 | contig 23762 bp, 25 predicted proteins | sample 1597201 | NCBI WGS metagenome assembly OJMK01 (sample SAMEA2452125, study PRJEB22498) | human gut metagenome | reverse complement strand
GGTGACGGCGCTGGACGGCTCCGTCATCGAGCCGCAGGATATCCCGCTGCCGGAGGCGTGGGGGTGCTGGGAGACAGAGCCGCTGCTGCTGTTGGCGGGGGTGTGCCTGCTGCTGGGGCGGCTGTGAAAAGGAAAAGGAAAGGCCCGCCGAGGGCGGGTCTTTCCTTTTGGCGAAAAGCTTCAGGAAGGAGAGCAGAGCGCGCTCCGAGGCTTCAGGCGGCGTGCGCGGCGGTGTGAGCGGTGTGCTCCTCACAGTCCATCTCCAGCAGACCGGCTCTGGAGGCGCTCCAGGTAGCCAGAGCACCGAAGATCAGAGGCAGGTACATACCGGCCTGACGGATGGGCTCATCGGCGGCGGTCATCAGGAAAGCGGTGGCCACGACCATGACCAGAGAGACGATAGTGACGAAAACGTAAGTACCAATGTTCTTCATGATAAGTTCCTCCTTAGAACGTGAATTTATTATCGAAAAATGGGATCTTTCGTTGCTGTGCCTGTATAGTAGGATAATTAACGAGAAAAGTAAAGCTATGAAATGTGATATGGGATGTTAGTGATACTGATAAGCAGGGGGCGCCCGGCCGAAAGACCGGACGCCCCGTCTGCGGGAAAGGATGCAGGTTTTTCTTGTAGGAATCGATGCTGACTGACGGTAAATACGCCGAATGAAAAGTCTGCCCTGTTTTGTATATTGCGTGATGCTTGACACGATAATTTATTATAGTATAATGCAGTTAAAAATTAGTTTATTATGCTATAAAATATCATAGAAATGGGTGACGCTATCGTGGCAGACAAGCGAATACAGTTGTTTGGCTCAAAGGAGTATCACTTTCTGAGCTGGCTAAAGAGTCAGGAACGAGAGACCTCTCGCGGCGCAGCTGTCAATTTCTCACAGGAGGAGATCGCCGCCGAGTATGGCAGCAGTCCGGCAACAATAAACAAGTGGCTGCGGGAATTGCAGTCGGTGGGGTGTGTGGAGCAGCAGAAAAAAGGCAGTTACCATATCACCGAAACCGGAAATGCAGTAATTCAAAAAATGGAAAAAATTGAACAGATCGTCGCGGGAGGCGCCGTATGCAAGTCACTCGATTAACAGGGTCATATTATACTTCTCAACGTATTGCTGATTATATGGCTGCGTGGGCTTTGAGAGATCGATCCGACACATTATTGGAGCCTGCCTTTGGCGACGGCGTTTTTTTAGACGCTGCTTTCAATAGGTTTTCTGCGCTTGGCAACGATACGCCCACGGTCATCGGCGTTGAGCTGCAGCCTGCTGTTTTCTCAAAATATGCAGACTCCGCACCGACGTCATTTGCCGGCTGCTGCAAAGACTTCATGGAATGCTCTGAAAAAATTGCAGTTTCAGCGGTAGTCGGGAATCCTCCCTATGTCAGACTGAGAAATCTAAAGGAGGAAGACCGTGCAAGGGCCATTGACCGAATGGCTGATTACAAGATCAAGATGTTGTCGAGCGGCAGCCTTTGGATGCCGTTTACCATCCATGCGTCAAATATGCTGGCTCCAAACGGGCGCATGGCCTTTGTGCTGCCCTTTGAAATAACCTATGTGAAGTATTCATATCCCCTGTGGACGTATCTTGGCAGCAATTTTGGCGCTGTTAAGATCATTCGCATACACGAGGACTTTTTTCCTGATGTTGATGTGGAGACCGTTCTGCTGCTTGCAGACCAATACGGGGCAAGTACACCTTGCGTGGATTTTGAGATTTACGACAGGGTCGATGATTTGCTTGCAAACAACATATCACGCAGAAACAAAATTAAGATTTCCGACATTATACATAGGAAAAAGCCGTTTGCCTTTTCGATGCTCAGCGAAAAGCAGAGAAATATGATAGAAATGCTTCGGAAGAAAAAAACGATCATACCGTTGATCGACCTGTGCAAATTCAATATCGGATATATTTGCGCCGATAAAAACTATTTCCACCCCAATAAGGAGACCTGCAGGCGCTATAAGCTTCCTTCTGCAAGTCTCCTCCCGTGCATCAGCAGCGGAAAGGAAATAAGCGGCGGAACGGGTATAGGTGTAATTGCAGGCCCCGATAAGCAGCTCAATAATCTTTTCGTGCCCGGGAATTTAACGGCCGCAGACAAACGGTATATCGGGCATGGAGTGGAGACCGGTGTTCATTTGCGCTATAAGTGCCGGCAGAGAAAGCCGTGGTATATTACGCCGGGCATTGAGATCCCTGATTTGATTTTGACGGTTTTCGGAGATGCTCCCAAATTAGTAGTCAATGACGGGAAATACGTGGTATCGAACAGCTTGCTTGCAGGGCATATAAAGTCAGACATCACTGCGGAACAACTGGTGTGTATGTGGTACAACAGCCTTACGCTCCTGTCGATCGAGCTCAACGTCCACTCTTTAGGCGGCGGGGTATTAGTCCTGATCCCGGGCGAGACAGATAGGATAGAGGTAGTAAATGCAATATCGCAGGAGGAAGCCGGAAGCGTGTTCAAGGAATTGGACGATCGTATAAAAGAAAGGGGCCTGCAGGCTGCATATCAGTTAGGAGATGAGCTTGTTCTCTCAAAGATATATCAGCTTTCAACGGAAGAAATTCAGCAGATACGAAACGCTGTATCAACGCTCAGGTATTGGAGACTGCCAAAAGACCGGAGAAACGCAAAGAAGAGGTGAGCCAATCGCGGCGGCCGGTAATTTTCCCGAATACTTCTTCCGCCCGGCCGTTTGTCTGAGCTGGGATACACGGTAACGGTGCTGGAGGGAGATATTCACCGAAAAGGCGAGCTGTCCTGGGCAGTGATGCCGGTAAGCGAAAAGGGGCGTCCGGCCAAAGGCCGGACGCCCCGTCTGTGGGAGAGGTTACAGGTTCTTCTCGTAGGACTCGATCATCTTCTTGAACGTGTGACCCGTAGAAACTTCGGGATCACCAACCGGTGAAAACGCCGCAACTGATTGCGGTACAACAGCTTGCGCCGCTGCCTGACGCCGCAGGCTTTGCAGGTGCTTTTCACAGCTCTCACCGGTGAAAATCTTGATGTCCAGCCGCAGAGAGCCGTCCTCCTCCGGCGTGACAAAGATCTTGTCGATATAGCGGGTGACAAATTCCTTGGTTATCACACCCTTGGCGGCATCCTTCTGGGCGTTACGCAGGACGGTGCGAATCGTATCCAGCTGCTGCTTTAGGCTGCCGGTGGATTCCTGCTGTGTAAGTGCCTCTGCCAACTGCGTTTGCAGTTCCTTTGCCTCAGCGGAGCATTTTTTGTTCATGGCAAGGAAATCCGCATCATCCAGCTTTCCCTGGGCATTATAGGTCAGCAGCTTCATGCGCTTCTGCTCCACGGTTTCCAGCCGCTTTTGCAGCGAGGCGATCTGCTTATCCAGCTTACCGCCACGGTTCAGAGATTTATATAATTCTACATATTCTTCGATCAGCGCCTCTGCGCTGGCCTCCGTATCGCGGAACACATCCAGCAGCAGGGGTTTGATCTCGTCCTCATAGATGGGGAAGGAGGCGCAGGAGTCCGCGCCGTTTTTGATCTTGCCGGAGCAGACCCATTTGCTGTTCTTGTTGCCCTGTCTGTCCTGAGACTCCCGGCGGTAGTAGGCGGTGCCGCAGCAAGTGCAGTAGAGCTTTCCGGTCAGCAGATTGGCGTGGTTGCAGACGCCCTGCCGGTTCTTTACGTCGTCGCTGCGGCGGCGCAGAACCGCATTAGCCTGCTCCCACAGCTCTTCGGAGACAATGGCGGGCACGATCTCACCCGTCTCGTCTTTGAACATCACCCATTCCTCCGGTGGGAGGAATTTCTGCTTTTTGGTGAACATATCCACCACCTTGACCTTGTTTCCTACATAGTAGCCCTTGTATTTTGGATTGGAGATCATATTGGACATGGTGGTGTGGGCGATTTTCTTGCCGTTGAGGTTGCGGTAGCCCTTCTCCCAAAAGAGGGTTTCGATCTGCTTCATGCTGTATTGATCCGTGGCGTACAGCTCGAACAGTTCTTGCACCATAGGAGCCTGTCCCTCGTCAATGACCAGTCTGCGGTCTTCCTTGCGATAGCCGAAAATGCGGCTGTTTCCCAGCACCACGTTATTCTTGATGGCCTGTTGATGGCCAAATTTTACGCGGCTACTAAGCTTGCGCAGCTCGTCCTGGGCAATGGAAGACATGATGGACAGCCGCAGCTCGGAGTCTTCGTCGAAGGTGTTGATGTTGTCGTTCTGGAAGAACACGCCCACGCCGTAGCTAAGGAGCTGCCGCGTGAACTGGATAGAGTCCAGCGTGTTACGGGCAAAACGGGAGATCTCCTTGGTGATGATCAGATCAAATTTGTCCTCCGCTGCATCCTCGACCATGCGGTTGAAGTTCTCACGGTGCTTGGTAGAGATGCCGGATAAGCCCTCGTCAATATAACCGGGTACAAATGTCCACGCGGTATTCCGGCGGATAAAATCCTCATAGTATTGGATCTGATTGCCCAGCGAGTTCAGCTGTTCGTCAGACTCGGAGGACACGCGGGCGTAGTACGTCACCCGCAGGGGAATGTCATATATGCTCTTTGTACGCAGCTGCTGCCGAATATCGTGAATGTCCATGGTATGCCTCCGAACCAGTTCGTTGTATCATGTTCTTTATTGTATCAAAGTATACAGAAGAAATCAATTGCAAAACAGGAAGTACACTTGAAAAATTTATATTATCATGTTATTGTGTTTTTGTAATTTTATAAAAATATGATAGAAAATACTGGCTTGTTCCGCCGCTTCTGATACATTTAATATGAAAAGTTTTCTTTACAGTATTGCATTTTAAAAAGATGAGGAACAATAGAATACATATTGAATCGAGGAGGCTATTGCAGTGAACGACGGTAAAAAGAGAAAGATTACTGCGTGGGAGTATCAGTATGATAACGGAGAGGTCGCGCTGCTGTATCACGATGCTGGCATCTGGCGTGGGAAGAAAATCAATACAGTTCAAAGTGAATACTATCAGAACCCACACAAGGCCATCGCGCGTATACGCGAGCTCGAAGCTAAAATCCCAGGTAAGGACAACTTTGCTTTCCGGAAGCGGAACTTTGAAGCGGGGATAGAATATCTTTCGGATCGGTGTGATATGGGAGTACCTATTGAGCAGCAATCGAAGGAAGCGCAGCATCATGCTTGCGCAGCACTGCTGCAGATGCTGAGTAGCTGTGGATCGGATGTAGATGGCCGCAGGACGATCTTACAGGTTGTCAGTGCAAGCCTTTCGGGGTATATTTTTCGACTGTGCAGTGAGTGGGAGCTTTTTACATATGGTGAACCCGTGCCCTATGAAACCGCCCCGCGCATCGTGTGCTCACGGGCGGATGGGGCAGGAAACGCACTTCGCCAGGTCATGGCATCACTTTTCCTTGACACAGAAGAACTGCTTGCAGCTGGTGCTGCAGCAGGATCTGTGGAAAGCCATCTGCCGGCGTATTTGCCGTCGGTCGGTAATGAAAGGCAGATCATCGACTGTGCATATGCACAGGTCTGTAAGGGTGAGCGGGATAAGGAAAACAATGAGAAATACTTTGATGAACCTTTAGCGGCGCAGTATCGGGACACTGCTGTCGGAATCAATACAGCCTTCTTCAGAGCTTTTGATGTTGAAAATTTTGTGCGCAGAAACCGGTGGGTCACGATCATCCAACTGGGTAATAAGTGTGAGTTGGAAATGCCGATACGGATAGAGGGAAAGATTTTGGCGCGGTCATGGTGTGGTGATGCTTGGGATTTTGCGGCGGTGCGGTTATTGATCGATGGCTTTTTGAGACGGATATATACATGTGGGCTGTCGGAGACGGAAGGAGAAAAACAGGAAGTAACCAATAAAAAGGAACGGGAAAGAGGTTTACTTTTGGAACACCTGAAAGTAGCCAGTCAGAGGATCGATATGCACAATAGCAGGCGTGGAACAGAAAAATATCGGGGTCTACAGAGATTGTGGCTGGAGATGCAGATCGTTGTTCTTGGGGAACTGATGTCATATATGAACATGCTGGGATTTTGGAAGGCGGATGAGGGCCAGGCCACGCTGAACGGATGGCTGCACGTCCTTCTGCCAGATGTATACCCAGCGCCCGTAGATGATTTGCCAGTGGACGATTTAAAGCACGTTCTGAACTATGAGACGGACAGCCAGGATCTATTGGAAAAGCTGGTAGCTGCGATGGTTGCACCAGAGAATTGTAAGCACTTTATGGCCGTTCCGGTCAAAGGAGAATTCCCAATGAAAAAAGCGGATGGCACTGTCATTTGGGGCTATGTCCGTGGATTTCAAGTGACAGGAAAGGACGGGCATCGTTATCGTGTACCGACACTGCAAATACGTGAGGACGTGCTGACTGAGGTTGCGGCGATGCTTATACCGATTGAATGTGACTGGCTCGCGGTCATCAAGACGGTAAGGGAACAACAGCCGGACTATCTGGTAGGCAAGAGCAAAAATGTTCGCTTGCCGGTTGACGGGGAAAGCAGACTCTGTGCAACGCTGGTATTGTCTGTTGAGAAGCTGTCATGGCTGCCAAAAGGGGCGTGGAATATTCTGCTGGAGCTGACCGCGCTGATTGCACAGAAAACTGAATAAAGAATGCCCACTGCGGAGAAGATTACCGCAGTGGGCATTTATTTTTTGAAGAATGCAAAGACAAAAATATACACATCGAATTGCGAGGTGGTGTGGGGTACATGCAAATGAGGAGGCCGGACAATGACAGACCGGACACAGACGCGAGACAATGCCTACCGGTGGGGAATGCTGATGTGGTTCAATCAGCTGCTGCTGGATCGGGGAACGATAACCGAGGCCGAGTTCAGGCAAATGCGGCTTGAAATCGAGAAGAAAATAAGAGAACCGGAGAAAGGCGGCACCAAGTGAGATTATTTGGTGCCGTTCTTTTTTTTACAAATGTCTATTGATATAAAGAAAAACTAAAAGAAAAATCTCTTAAAACAGCAAATGAAGGACGTTGAAGAGAAGAAAGAAATACTTTTTTTGAAAGGAGCAAGATGATGAAAAAGCTGGGCGCAGGAAGTTTTCAGTTGGAACCGGATGGATTTTCGATTCATACGCTTGAAATCGTGAAGAAACTATCGAACAAGGAATACAAAAGGATACGTGACAGCATATATCAGAAATGCCCCAAAGGGGAAATGTACAGTGATAGGAGCTGGCAAGGCGAGGGAGAGCGCTATCGCTGCAAATGGTTTTGGCGAGAGGGGCTGAGGATCAATTTAGAAAAGAATGTACATAAGCAGGTTTCAACGTGCTATCTGCGGATCGCGGTGAATCCCCGAAAACTGATTGATCCAAGTTCGTCCTGCTTGGGCATTTTGCCGCCTGATGAGGAGAGCATTAGGACGATGAGTGAGAAATTTACAATGCTGTTGAAAGATTCCGGCCTGCCCTGTGCATTAAATGCCTACCAGCTTTCACGAGTGGATCTGTGCGTGAATATTCGGTGCGACACATCTAAGCTGTTTAAGGAGCTACTGCGAGTGATGCGCAAACTGCCGACACCGCCAAAGTATGAGAGATACTATTGCAAAGGTTCTGATAGGAAAGCTGCCAACAGGTATAACAAACACCACATAACGTTTAAGCACGAGTCGCGCGAACTGGTAGTTTATGATAAGACCTACCAAATCGTGGAAAATGGCTTGCAGTTGGATGAAGAAAAGATGCCGAAAGGTATCCTGCGATTTGAAATACATGAACTGCGGGAAAGAGTCTCAAAAATAGAGAAAAAGCTGGGAACAACCGACATTGAGAGCCTTTTAATGTATTATATCAAAGAAAGTGAGAAGTATATTACGCGGTGTTTCAGACGGGCATTTCCAGATGATCGATTTATGCAGCCGGACGCACTTAACGAATTGATCTGCAGAGAGGCGGACCCTGGATTACTGGAAGGCATGATGCGCTTGGCCATGCTGATGACGCGAATAAAATCACTGGAGAAAGGGGAAGAAAAGCTGCGAAAAGAAGGCTATGATGCCGAAGCGGTGTTGGCACAATTTAGAAAGCTGGGTGTCAGCCCCATCCCGTTGAGAAAGAAGTTTTGTGCAAAAACGATGCCGGGGCCGTCTACTTTACTGCAAAAAATAGCACACCGAAACGTGGTGGTATGGTAAAAAGGGCATGATGAAAGAATCATAGATTGGATTACCTAACAGAAGTATAATGAGGAATTCCTGAGCGATAGTATGAATTAAAGCTATCCTCGCTATGACGCATATTTTCAACACATGTGTGCAGCCGGAAATGCCAAGGGCAGGCATGGTAGCACCATCATACCTGCCCTTGTAAAGTTTTGAACGACTCGGTTCAGTTTGCGGCCTGGACTACATTCGTCATATAGGTCCGCGTACTGGACGAGCCGTCCTTGGCGGCGTAGACATCCACATTGGCGTAGTAGTAGCAGCCTGCGACGCCCTGGAACGTGATGGGCGTATCGTAGTAGTAATACGCATTGTGCGTCATCATCGCAGGGAAATCCTCATAACTGAAAGTGCGCAGATGATAGAAATGCTTGTTGTCCGTAGACCGGTACACGTGAATATTTACGGCCCCGATATCATCCATAAGGCCGGTTCCATCAACATCGACCGTCACTGCGACCATCGATCCGCTTAGCGCTGTACAGCCAGCCCGATACGCGTCTAGATGCGCACTGGCATCTGTGGCGGCGTAGGCTACCGCGATCATTCCCCCTAACATAAAAAAAGTCAAAACGGACGCAATCAAACCTTTACGTTTGTGTTTCATGACATTTACCCCCCATAAACTGAATCTATGATGTGTTCCATTTCTTCCCGCGTTACTGCCCCTGCGATCCGGCACTCAAAATCACCGTTGATCCAAACAGCCTTTTCTATCTCCGATTCTTCATCGTAGAACAGGTAATGCTCTATGTCATTCACTCGGAGCCGCAGTACATTCTGCCTGCTCTTTTCCATTAGTGGCGCAAAATCATCGAGACTACTCCAACACTTCAACGTCAGATGACTGCTATTATCAGAACTATAAATAAGATAAAACTCAAAGCCCATCTTATCTCGTTTCGCTTCGCACTGTTCCAGCGAGAAGCGTTCCGGTATCCAGGCCGGCAGCACATCCCCCCTGATATGCAGATCGGCCAGCATGTCCTCCGGCGTCTCGTAGGTCCGGACCTCTCCCTCCGCCAGATCGTTTTCCCCCATTGTGATCTGCGCGGGGGCATCGTTTCCGATGCGGAGAACGGACGCAGTCCATTCCGCCAATGTCCGGAACAGATCAAAGCCGGACGCCTGTACCGTGAACAGCGACAGTAGCAGCGCCAGCGCGGCTGCCAAAATCAGCAGTCGTTTGAACGGTTTCCGGGAAGGCTTTGCAGGAAGTTGACTGCTTTCCGCAGCGGCAGGTGCGGTAGTCTCGTCAGGCTCCAAAAGCTGCGGGTTCTTTGTACAAAAGCGCCGCCAGCTTTCCTGTACCTGCGTATTGGTTACCGTCATCTCCGGATTATGCTTTTGCAGGGCCTCCGCGATGTCCGTCAGCTCTGACAGCATATCATCAGAATCTCCAGCTCCCAGCACGAGTTCCGCCCAGTGATCACGGATGGTTTCCTCCTGATGCCCCTTAGTTTGCTTTAGAGCGCCCGGCCTGCCGCCCCGGGGCACTCTTTCCGCTTCGGACATTCCAACACCTCCTCGTCTCTATATTTGTGCAGCTGCACGCGATGCAACAATTTTTTCTCTGTTTTTTCCTCAAGTTTTTTCCACTTCTCATAGCTGTCTCTGGCGCGGATCAGACGCATACGGCTGGCCGCTTCCGAAATACCCAAGAGCCGCCCGATTTCACGGTGGCTCAGCTGCAGCTCATAGTACATGCAGAGCAGGTCTTTCTCATCTGCCGTCAGCTGGCGCGGCAGTGAGTCGCGAAAGGATGGCTCGCAGCTGGTCTCGGTGATAGCGGATATTTCCGTCAGCGGCTGCTCCACATGACGCCACTTCCGCTGCAGTTCCGTTGCGATCTTGTTTCGCAGCGTGATCACCAGCCAGCCCTGCAGATTTTCGTGTTCTGCCACCTTCGGATCATCTCGCCGCTCCAATAGGGCCTGGAACGACTCCTGTACCATGTCATCTGCAAAGCTCCTTCCCAAGCCGGACGCGCAGGCAATCCGAAACAGCGTTGGATATTCCGTTTCATACAATTCCCGAATTTTTGTGTTCCCCAAACCCACAAAGACATCTCCTTTATTTCTGTTGAAAACCGGCACCGCGCTTTGCTATATTTCTTCTCATCCAGGTTGGCGCTGGGACTCCTCCTTCGCTGACATTATACAAGCAGAATGGCAAAAGTCAACAAAAAATCATGAAAATTATCTAATTATTTATGCATGATTGGTAAAATTTTGCTTTTGGAAATTCCATATTTTTACTTCTTGTGACATATTGCGCCACTGGCCAAATAGAAAAAAAGAGAGACTGTTGGGCCATGCTCCGCGCCGCAAAAGGGGGGATCATCACTGCTATGCACCGCGATTTTGAAAGTCTTCATGTGAATGTGTATGCACTGCTCCGAGATCTTGGCGTAAGCGCGGACCATACCCAGTTTTTCTACACGGCCTACGCCGTCGCGCTGGTAGCGGACCAGCCGCTGCGCGGGCTCTTTTTTGCTCCGTTAGTGCTGCAACCCGCCGCACAGATCTACTGCGTCTCCATATCCGCGGTCCGCAGCGCCGTGCGCCGCACGGCCGAGGAGGCGTCCCGCGGCGGTACGCTCTTATTCGCCGATCTGTTCCCTCGGGTGGCGGACCTGTCGGCCATACGATTCGTGATCCGGCTGGCCGCCTATATCAACAGTCTGCCCAGCGCGTAGAGGAGGAGAAAAGAATTAAACCAACAGCCCGAGGCTTTCGTATAAAGCCACGGGCTGTTGATTTTGGGGCATCCCATATTTTGCCATACCCGTCCCCGCCTGCTACAATACTCAAAAACAACTGGGAGGCTATGGCTATGCGAAAGAGATCGGAGATCACGGAAAGAGAATTGACGCGGTTTGCAAAATATCTGCGGCAGGAGGAGCGGGAGCCGTCCACCATTGAGGCGTATCTCCGCGCAGCAAAGAAATTTACCGCATGGCTGGATGGCCGCACAGTGACGAAGGAACTGACTGCGGAGTGGAAAGCACAGCTGCTGGAGCAGGGCTACCGCCCCGTCAGCGTCAATGCCATGCTGGCTGCGGTGAACAAGCTGCTCGTCTGCATGGGGCGGGAGGACTGCAAGGTGCGGTACCTCAAGCTCCAGCGGCAGATGTTCCGCAAATCAGAGCGGGAGCTGACCCGCGCTGAATACCAGCGGTTGCTGGACGCTGCGCAGGCGCGGGGCGACATACGGCTGCTGCTCCTGCTGGAAACCCTCTGCGCCACGGGTATCCGTGTTAGTGAGCTGCAATACATCACCGTGGAGGCGGCGCGAAACGGCGTGGCAGAAATCGCCCTGAAGGGCAAGATCAGAACTATTCTGCTGCCCACAAAGCTGTGCCGCAAGCTGCTGAAATACGCCAAAAAGAGGAACATCCGCCAAGGGCAGATATTTCTGACGAAAAAAGGAAACGGGCTGTCCCGGAAGTTTATCTGGGCAGAGATGAAAAAGCTGTGCGAGGCGGCGAAGGTAGCGCGGAGCAAGGTATTCCCCCATAATCTGCGGGGGCTGTTCGCCCGGACGTTCTATGCCGCCTGCCGGGACGTGGTACGTTTGGCGGATGTGCTGGGACACAGTAGCATCGAGACGACCCGGATATACCTGTTGTCCACGGCAAAAGAAAGTGCCCGCCAGCTGGACAGGCTCGGTCTGCTCAGCGGGTGGGCATAATTATTATTTCGACGAGGCACTGACAAAATACTCAGTATGCCGCCAAAATTCCAACGACAGAGTATCACATTTAGTGACTAAAGTCAAGCAAACGCAACAATTTCACACGATAAGGCAGAGCCGTTCCGTTACATTTTGGACCGGCTCTTTCAATTATATTCATTTACGCCTCGCAGCCTCGGCTGCGAGGCGTTGTTGCTGCACGCTTTCTGCGGGGCGAAATAGAATAATAATTATGTCATGAACGGAGCAATTACGGCACGGAGAAAAGCGAACAGCGCGAAGATCGACCCGGCACGATTTTCACGCAGAAGAACGGCTCACCGCTGATGCGTACACAGGTGAGCGTGTATATCCAAAAGCTGGGACAGGACGCACGGATACCCGCCGAGAAAACCAATGTCCGCGCATTGCGCCAGCTGCACAAGACCGCTGTGGCGGCCATAGAAGCCAACTTTGATCTCCTTGTTCAGCAGGCCTACGAACGGCAGCTGGAAATGGAGGAGGTCACGACGGGCTGGTGAATCAAAACAGTAGGGGATCGTACTATGACTTTAGCAAAAGATAAGCAGCATTTTGATCTGAAGCGCGTGTTCGCGCTTTGTTTTGCCGTGTACGCGGTGCTCATCATCGCGTTTTACTTTCTGGCAGGCGACCAGCTGCATTTCCGCCGCTCCCGCGGCGAGGTGACCATGCCCGCCGCCGAGGCGGGGACGATAGAGCTGGTGCAGGATACCTATGTGCAGCAGACGTTCACCGCGAAGATCCAGCGGTTGGAGAGCGTGTCCGTCCAGTGGGGCACGTACTACCGCGCCAACACCGGCGCGGTGACCATGGCACTGTACCGCGGCGAGGAGCTGCTGGGGCAGCAGACCTTTGACGCGGCAGGTATCACCGAGGGCGGCGTGACCACGCTGACCTTCGATACACCCTTGGAGGGCTTGGCGGATGTGCCCCTGACGCTGCGTCTGTGGGCAGATTCCGCCACCGGCAGCGCGGTGTCCCCCATGATGAATACCTCCGCACCGCAGACGGAGGGTTTTACCCTCGATTTGAACGGCACTGCCGCCGCGGGGACGCTCTGCTTCTCCGCAGGAGGTGAGGACTATATCTGGACAGGTCTGCATTATTGGGAGTTCGCGGCGGCGTTCGGGCTGCTGTTGGCAGCGTACCTGTTCTGGTCGTACAAGCGGTGGCAGCAGGGGAAGCCCAGCGCGCTGGTGAAGGCCGTTGCTGCCGTGCAGAAGTACCGGTTTCTCATCAAGCAGCTGGTGGATCGGGACTTCAAGGCGAAGTACAAACGCTCGGTGCTGGGCGTGTTTTGGAGCTTCCTGAACCCGCTGCTGAACATGGCAGTGCAGTATGTGGTGTTTTCCAATCTGTTCAAATTTGATATTCCCAACTTTCCTGTGTACCTGCTGTGCGGCAACGTGATCTTCACCTATTTCTCCGAGTCCTGCGGCATGGCACTTACCTCCATCGTGGGCAACGCCAGCCTTATCACCAAGGTCTACGTGCCCAAGTATATCTACCCGCTGACCCGGATATTGTCATCCCTCATCAACCTGCTAATCTCCATGATCCCGCTGATCGTGGTGGCGTTAATCTCCGGCCTGCTGCCTGTGCCGGCGTATATCCTGTCGCTGTATGCCTTCGTGTGCCTGGCACTGTTCTGCCTAGGCATGGGTTTGTTCCTGTCGGCGGCCATGGTGTTTTTCCGGGATATTCAGTTCTTGTGGAACGTGCTGACCACCATCTGGATGTACCTGACGCCCATTTTCTACCCGGTTTCCGCACTGCCGGAGGCAGCCCAGCGCATCGTGATGATGAACCCGCTGTACTACTACGTGACCTTCGTACGGACGTGCATCATTGGCGGCATGTCGCCGGAACCGACCATGTACGCTCAGTGCCTGCTGTACGCCATCGTGGCGTTGGTCATTGGCGCGTGGGTGTTCAAGAGAAACCAGAATAAGTTCGTGCTGTATCTGTGAGGTGGAGTATGGAGCAAAACGATATTACCATTTCCGCCCGGGATGTGGCGATGCGCTTTCGGCTGACGGATGACAAAATTCTGTCGCTGAAGGAATTCGTCACACGGAAGATACGCGGAAAGATCAAGACCAGCGAGTTCTGGGCACTGAAGGGCGTCAGCTTCGACGTGCATAAGGGCGAGGTGCTGGGCATCATCGGGCGCAACGGCTCGGGCAAAAGCACACTGCTCAAGTGCATCTCCGGCATTTTGAAGCCTACGCGGGGCAGCGTGACGTGTCACGGGAACATCGTGCCCATGCTGGAGCTTGGCTCCGGCTTCGACCCCGATCTGACGGGACGGGAAAACGTGTTCCTCAACGGCGCGATTTTAGGCTACACGGAGGAATTCCTAAAGGAGAAATTCAACGAGATACACGAGTTTTCCGAGCTGGGGGATTTCATTGATGTGCCGATACGAAACTATTCCAGCGGCATGATGGCGCGGCTGGCGTTCTCGGTGGCGACGGTGGTGAATCCGCAGATCCTCATTGTGGATGAGATACTGTCCGTGGGCGACGAGTCATTTCAGGCCAAGAGCCGCGCGCGGATGATGGAGCTGATGAGCGGCGGCACCACGGTGCTGTTCGTGAGCCACAGTCTCAATCAGATCCGGGAGATGTGCGACCATGTCCTGTGGCTGGACAGCGGAGATGTAAAAATGTACGGCGAAACACAAGAGGTGTGCGACGCGTACTCGATATAAAAAATGAGGGGAGAAAAGAAGCATGAAAGGTATCGTATTAGCAGGCGGAAGCGGGACGCGGCTGTATCCGCTGACCATGGTCACATCCAAGCAGCTGCTGCCCATCTATGACAAGCCCATGGTGTATTATCCCATCTCCACACTGATGCTGGCGGGGATACGGGACATTCTCATCATCTCAACGCCGACCGATCTGCCGAACTTCCAGCGTCTGCTGGGAGATGGCAGTCAATTCGGCGTTCATTTTTCGTATAAAGTACAGCCCTCGCCGGATGGTCTGGCGCAGGCGTTCATTCTGGGTGAGGAGTTCATCGGCGATGACTGTGCTGCCATGATACTGGGCGACAACATTTTCTACGGCGCGGGACTTACCACGCAGCTTCGCAAGGCGGTGGAGCAGGAGGACGGCGCGACGGTGTTCGGCTACTACGTCAACGACCCGGAGCGGTTCGGCGTAGTGGAGCTGGACGACACCGGCAAGGCCATCTCCATTGAGGAAAAGCCCAAAGAGCCCAAGAGCAATTATGCCGTCACCGGTCTGTATTTTTACGACAAAAAGGTGGTGGAGCGGGCAAAGGCGTTGAAGCCCTCCGCTCGCGGCGAGCTGGAGATCACCGACCTGAACCGTGTGTATTTAGACGAAGGCACGCTGCACGTGGTAACACTGGGTCGCGGCTACGCCTGGCTGGACACTGGAACGATGGATTCTCTGGCAGAGGCCACGGAGTTCGTCCGCGTGGTGGAGTCCCGGGAGGGCATCCAGATCTCTGCACTGGAGGAAATCGCCTACCGCAACGGATGGATCAATAAGCAGCAGCTGCTGCTGGCGGCCAATATCTACGGCAAGTCTCCCTATGGCCAGCACCTGAAGCATGTGGCTGAGGGTAAATACATCTATTGAGGACGGGAAAATGGAATTTATTAAGACTGCCATTGACGGCGTATACATCGTAGAGCCGAAGGTGTTCGGCGACCATCGTGGTTTCTTTATGGAGAGCTATTCCAAACGCGTGTTTGAGGAGGCGGGGCTGCACTATGACTTCGTGCAGGACAATCATTCCTCCTCCACGGTGAAGGGCACCCTGCGTGGTATCCACTTCCAGCGGGGCGATAAGGCGCAGGCCAAGTTGGTGCGCTGCGTCCGCGGCGCGGTGCTGGATGTGGCGGTGGACCTGCGGCCCGACAGTCCTACCTACAAAAAGTGGGTGGCGGTGGAACTCAGTGAGGAGAACAAGCGGCAGCTGATGATCCCCCGTGGCTTCGGCCACGGCTTCGTGACGCTGACCGATGAGGTGGAGTTCCTCTATAAAGCGGATAACTGCTATGCGCCGGAGGCCGACGGCGGCATCCGCTGGAACGATCCGGAGTTAAATATCGATTGGGGCGTGGATGACCCCATCCTGTCCCAAAAAGATCAGACTTCCCCGTGGCTGAAGGACGCCATCACCAATTTTTGAGGAGGAACAGCTATGACCATCATCGTCACCGGCGGCGCCGGGTTTATCGGCAGCAACTTCATTTTCTATATGCTGGACAAGCACCCGGAGGATCGTATTGTCTGTGTGGACAAGCTGACCTATGCCGGTAACCTGTCTACGCTGGAGAGCGTCATGGATAAGCCCAACTTCCGTTTCGTGAAGGCGGACATCTGTGACCGCAAGGCCATCTACGACCTGTTTGAGGAGGAGCATCCCGACATGGTGGTGAACTTCGCCGCTGAAAGTCATGTGGATCGCTCCATCGAGAACCCGGAGGTCTTCTTGCAGACCAACATTCTGGGCACGCAGGTCATGCTGGACGCCTGCCGGAAATACGGCATTCAGCGTTACCATCAGGTGTCCACCGACGAGGTGTACGGCGACCTGCCGCTGGACCGTCCCGACCTGTTCTTCACCGAGGAGACGCCCATCCACACCTCCAGCCCATACAGTAGCTCCAAGGCGGGCGCTGACCTGCTGGTGCTGGCATACCACCGCACCTACGGTCTGCCCGTCACGGTGAGCCGCTGCTCCAACAACTATGGGCCGTACCACTTCCCAGAGAAATTGATCCCACTGATGATCGCCAACGCGCTGAATGACAAGCCACTGCCGGTGTACGGCGAGGGGCTGAACGTCCGGGACTGGCTGTATGTGGAGGATCACTGCAAGGCCATCGATCTCATCATCCGCGACGGACGAGTAGGCGAGGTCTACAACATCGGCGGCCACAATGAGATGCGGAACATCGACATCGTGCGGCTGATCTGCCAGAAGCTGGGCAAGCCGGAGAGTTTGATTACCTATGTCACCGACCGCAAGGGACATGATATGCGCTATGCCATCGACCCCACCAAGATCCACAGTGAGCTGGGCTGGCTGCCGGAGACGAAGTTTGCCGATGGCATCGACAAGACTATCGATTGGTATCTGACCCACCGCGACTGGTGGGAGAACATCATCAACGGGGAGTACAAGCACTACTATGAGCGGATGTATGAGAACAGATAAACCACTGATCTCCATTTTAATGGCGGTGTATGAGCCGCGGATGGATTGGCTGCGAGAGCAGCTGATGAGCTTGAATGACCAGACGTATCCCAACCTGCGGCTTTATATCCGGGATGATTGTTCGCCTACCGTGCCCTATGAGCAAGTACAGTCCTGTGTGCAGGAGTGCATTACGCGCTTTTCCTATACCATCATGCGCAATGAAAAGAATCTGGGTTCTAACGGCATATTTGAGTTGCTGACCAAAGAGGCCGGTGGCGACTTGTTTGCCTATTGCGATCAGGACGACGTGTGGCTTCCGGAAAAGCTGACGGTGTTGCAGGAAGCTATGGAGCGAGAGCAGGCCGCGCTGGTCTGCTCAGATATGTACATCATTGACGGCGATGGAAAACAGATGGCGGACAGCATTACCAAAGTGCGGCGTCATCATGTATTCCGCAGTGGCAGAGATCTTGCAGAGGGTCTACTGACACACAACTTTGTCACTGGCTGCACGATGCTGGTCCAATCAGATGCAGCAAAGCGTGCCATCCCGTTCTGCCCATATATGGTACATGATCATTATATTGCCTTGTGCTGTGCAGCTGAAGGCATGGTGTACTCTTCCCCCAAAAAGACGATTTGTTATCGTATCCACGGCGGCAACCAAACCGGTATCATGAGCGGCGTGCGGGATAAAGAGAGCTATCTGAACGTGCGGATCAGCGCAGTAGAAGAAAAGCTCCGCTGGCTGGAGAAGTATTTTCCATACCATGATGACTTGAACAAAAGTATCCACAGGCGATTGCGCTGGGTGCACGCACGCAAGGAGAACTGGCAGAAAAAAGGCTATGCGAGTGAGCTTTGGCAGCTCCGGGACTGCGGTAGGCAGGTCACGGCGTATGAGATATTGGCGGCTCGTCTACCGGAAAAACTGTTTATGAGAACGATCAACCTGGCACGGAAAAATGTAATTTAACGACATGAGAGTATTTGTAACAGGCGGAAGCGGGCAGCTTGGAAAAAGCCTGAAAGCCATTTTACCTGCTATGAGGCATGAGGTAATCGCACCATCGCGGACAGAAATGGATATAACGCACCAAGATGTTGTTGGCGCCCGTATAGCAGAGGCTGCGGCACAAATTGTGATCCACTGCGCTGCCTACAACCAAGTGGACTTGGCGGAGACGGAACAGACGCAATGCTTTGCTGTGAATGCACAAGGTACGGAGAATGTGGCGCAAGCTTGTGCGTCAGTCGGCATCAGAATGATTTTTATCAGCACGGATTATGTATTTGACGGCAAGAAGACTGCGGCATACCTGCCGGACGATAAACGTGCCCCCCTGTCAGTGTATGGCTGTTCCAAAATGAGGGGGGAGGATGCTGTGTTGAGGGCAAGCCCGCAAAATGCGGTGATACGTACCTCTTGGCTATTTGGCCCGTCACGGGATAACTTCGTGCAGGCGATTCTCAGGATGTCCGCAAAGCAGACGGAATTGGATGTAGTAGGAGACCAGATTGGCAGCCCCACCTACTCGAAAGACTTGGCATTGCTGTTGAGCGAGTTTATTAAGACGGATGCTGCGGGAATTTTTCATGCTGTCAATACAGGAGCATGCAGTCGTGCAGATTACGCAAGAGAGATCCTACGTTTAGCCGGAAGAAATTGTGCGGTACACGACGTGCCTACGACAGCTTATCCATCGGCGGCATCCAGACCACTTAATTCAGAACTAAGTACTGCCTGTTTGACGGAAAAAGGTTTGGCACAGCTGCCGACATGGCAGGATGCGCTTTACCGCTATATGAAAACTTTAGAGCAAAATATAAAGGGGATATAAGCAATGGGAAAGAAAATAGTTGTAACTGGTGCAGGCGGGTATATTGGCCGCCATGTGGTCAAGGCATTGTGCGACCAAGGCGCGGATGTGCTTGCGGTTGATTTTCGTACGGATGGCATCGATCCTCGTGCGGATACCTTAGTTTACGATATTTTCAATGGCTCTAAAACAATTTATCAGGATCTAGGCTGCCCTGACGCTTGTCTGCATATGGCGTGGAAGGATGGCTTTGTGCATAACTCCGATGCACATATGGAATTTCTCTCTCGTCACTATACTTTTGTGCGGGACATGGTTGCTGGCGGTTTGAAGCAGATTGCTGTCATGGGTACTATGCACGAGGTTGGCTATTGGGAGGGTGCGATTGATGAAAACACGCCCTGCAATCCTATCAGCCTCTACGGCGTGGCGAAAGACGCGCTACGCCGTAGTCTGTTTTTGCTGCTGAAGGATAAAGGTGTTTGCCTGCAATGGCTGCGGGCCTACTATATTTGCGGTGATGATAAGCGCGCGGTGTCTATCTTTGGCAAGATCGTACAGGCAGCTGAGGAGGGGAAAACACATTTTCCTTTTACCAGCGGCAAAAATCTTTATGATTTCATCGATGTGGACGAGTTGTCGTGTCAAATTGCAGCTTCCGTGATGCAGACGGAGGTGGACGGAATCATTAACTGCTGCACCGGTGAGCCTATGAGCCTGGCGGATAAGGTGGAGAGTTTTATCAAGGAGCACGGCTTCCACATTCAGTTAGATTACGGTGCATTCCCTGATCGACCCTACGATTCTCCGGGCGTGTGGGGCGACGCATCAAAGATCAAAAAGATCTTGGGAAAATAAAAAGGAGCAGGGGAGAGTACAAGCATGAGGTTGGATCAGATAAAGGATATTAAGCGGTTGGTGATTTACTTTTTTTATGATGCGGACGGGATTGTTGACCGCTATGTCCCTTATATGCTGGAGGATATCAAGAGGAACTGTTCTGAGATATTTGTGGTTTGCAACGGGAAATTGACCCCGGAGGGACGAGCAACATTCAAAAAGCTGACGCCGAATGTCATGGTTCGGGAAAACACAGGCTTTGACGTTTGGGCCTATAAGACAGCGTTGGAGCATTACGGCTGGGATAAACTGGCGGAATATGATGAAGTCGTATTGATGAATTTCACAATGTTTGGCCCGCTATACCCATTTTCTGAAATGTTTGAGGAAATGAATAGGCGCGATGTGGACTTTTGGGGTATTACCAAGCATCACGGTTTTCCGTTCGATCCTTTTGGTACGATTCCATATGGATACATACCTGAACATATACAGTCGAGCTTTATCTGTGTTCGTAGAACGATGCTTAATAGTCTTGAGTTCCATCGATATTGGGAGAAAATGCCCGAGGTAAAATCTTATGGAGAGGCTGTTGGAAAGCACGAGGCAATTTTTACGAAACAGTTTAAAGAGTACGGATTTAAAAGCGATGTATATGTCAACACCGATGACCTCAAGGACTATACGCACTATCCCTTGATGCTGGAGAGTTTGGAACTTATTAAGAACCGTCATTGTCCTGTCTTCAAACGAAAAGCATTTACGAACGAATACTATGAATTTTTGAATTGTTGTTTGGGTGAGCCAACAGTTGAGATGTATGAGTACATCCGTGATAATTGCGATTATAAACTCAGTATGGTGTGGGAAAACCTTTTACGCACGGATAATATGGCTGATATTAAGAACCGAATGCACTTGAACTATATCATGCCGCGCGATTTTGCGATTTACCCTACGGTAAAAAACAAATGCAGAATAGCACTCATAATGCATATCTACTTTGAAGATCAGATAGAAAGCTGCATGAACTATGCGCTTTCCATGCCGAATAATGCAGATGTCATCATCACAACACCGTCTGCAACGAACAAATCACAGATTCTGAGAATGGCCGAGAGGTTGACACCTAGAAAGGTTGAAGTTCTTCAAATAGAAAATCGGGGTCGTGATGTCAGTGCCTTTTTGATTGCTGGCGCACCTTATATGGACAAATATGATTTGATTTGTTTTATGCATGACAAAAAGACAAAGCAGTTTGAGCCGTACACCATAGGCAAGTCTTTTTCCTATAAATGCTTTGAGAATATGCTGGGGAGTCAGGAATATGTCCAAAATATTATTGGGAGATTTTTGGCAGAACCCCGCCTTGGTATGATGATGCCGCCACCGCCAAATCACGCAGCCTTTTTTGGCATTCTTGGTACTGAATGGGGGAGCAACTTCCAAAATACCAAGAGTTTGGCAGAAGACCTTAACATCCATGTAAAAATGGACGAGCAAAAAGAACCAATTGCACCGCTGGGGACAATGTTTTGGTTTCGCCCAGATGCATTAAAGCCGTTGTTTCAAAAAAAGTGGGCATATAAAGATTTCCCCAAAGAACCAAATGAAAATGACGGCACTTTTCTTCATGCTATCGAGAGGTTATATGGATTTAGTGTACAGAGTCAAGGGTACTATTCTGCATGGGTAATGCATGACAGATTCGCAGCCATTGAACTAACAAACTATCACTTCATGTTACGTGAAATGTCCATGTCTGTTTACGGGACTATCGGACATAGGGCAGGCTTTGCTCAAGCTGCGTATGACATAAGAAACACCATTTCTTTGCGTCTCATGATAAAGCATAAAATCAAAAGGATTATACCCTCGCCAATTTGGAGAGCCATGCGAAAGGTCTATCGGTCTCTCGGTGGAAAAAAGTGGGTCGGGTAGATCAATCTGTTGTCAAAAACCGGTACCGGTTTTTGCATTTTGCTGAGGCAAAATGCAAAAAAACATGATGAGCAATATGTAAAAACATATACAGGAGAGTATCGTGAGAAAACTGGAAAATGGCGGCAAACGCCGCACCGACTTGGATGTGATACGTCTTTTTGCCTGCCTGACAATCCTTCTAATCCATTTTAACGCGTCGGTTTGCGGCTATGACATAGCGGGAGACTTTATTTACCCAAATCAACTGGTTCCTATCTTTTATTTTCGTTGCGTCTATTTGGGAGAGATCGGCAACAATCTGTTTTTTATGCTCTCGGGTGCGTCTTTATGTTTGAGACGCTCGGATATTCCGCTGACCGGGAAGGGCCTGTGGAGATTCTATAAGAAGCGGTTTTTGACCCTGATGCCTGCCTTTTGGATCGCGTGGATCGTTGCCACCGCGGCGCAACTCCTTTTCGGGAAAACGGTATCGGGCGCGCCAGCGTGGTATCTGGCCTTTTCTCTGACCGGCATGGACGGCTATTTTGCTGCCAGAGGGTGGATCGTAAACTGGTTCTATCAGGTCGGCGAATGGTATCTCGGCTGTGCACTCCTATGCTATTTGGTATGGCCGTTCGTGCAGTGGCTGTGGAAAAAACTGCCCACGACCATTTTTCTGGCCGGGACTGCGGCAGCGTTCACGCTCGCAGTGTATTTGGGCGGCGGAAACGGCGTTTTGGTGACCATTCGCGTTTGCCAAATGGTAGCTGGGGCCTGCTTTGTCAAATACATCAAGACGGTGAGGAACTGGAAACTGCTCACCAGCAGTATTGCTGTGGCAGCGGTCTGCGTAATATGGCAAAATCACATTCATGCCATCGCCGTTTCCTCTGTCGTGTGCTGGGTGATATTCCTCCTTTTGGCGCTGCTGGTAGAGTGTTTGCCGAATTTCTTTGGAAAACACGCTCACACGATATCTGTGCTCAGCGCATATACCTATCCCATCTTCCTTGTGCATCACAAGGTCATTAGTTTGATGGCAGCAAGATTCGATCTTTCTACATTCAGTTATCGGTATACGGTGGTTTTGTTTATTGCCTACATGATCGTTTCCTGTGTCAGCGCCTATGTGCTTAAGCGTGTAACGGACAAGGTTGCAGCCTTTTTCGCAGCAGAACGTTGCGACTTTGAAATGTCCTGAGCCGAAAAAATAAGCAGAAGAATCCACGTAGACGTATGGATACCAGACACACTGCAATGGGTGGTTGCGCCAGTCCTCGATGTGGACGTAGGCTTTCTTGCTCAGCTTGCTGATGGTAGAGAGACCTTGCTGACCCACAGTGCCTTCATGATGTCCTCCGCACGGCACCTGGAAACGCCCGCCAGATATATCTCGATGAGGGTTTCCTCTACGCTGTCACAGACCAATTCCTTGATCTGGCCCGTGATGACTTCCTCGGTTAGCTGTAGAACTTTCTCAGACATGGTTAGCTGTCTCCTTTCAGAATGGCGTGTCGTGACTTCATTCTACCAGAGCCTGCAAACTACTATGGTATGCGGTACATTTCCATCTGTGGTACGCTGGCAGCAGAGGTTATGAAGAATACGATGATTACGGTAACTACATAGGCGATGGGCAAGCCAATTACGGCAATCATTCAGGCAGCGAAATGATCAGCGAGTCCCGCGTACAGAAGATCAATGAAGTGACGGTCACGCAGATGGCCACTCAGTGGAAGAACGAGAACAACTATTCACGGCCCGTCAGCTCGAAGATCACCACCGTAAATGTTCGGATATTTCTGGCAGATTACCGTTACAGCGGCAGCGTTGTTACCGCTACCACTGAGGTGGAGTATTGGATCGGCGGCGGTAGTCCGACCGGCTCTGTGTACGCCACCGTGATCATTGACCTGTACACCGGCGATGTGTTGTCGGCGTCGATCGGGTGAGGGACACTTTCCGATTTCTCACCACCCTCCAAATATATACTATAAAGGTGAAGGCCTCCGGGTAATTCCCGGAGGCTTAATTGTATCCCGAAAACCACTCGCTGGGCGAGTGGTTCAAAAGAGGCTGCTGCCGAT
>OJMK01001055.1_pt1 | contig 24389 bp, 29 predicted proteins | sample 1597201 | NCBI WGS metagenome assembly OJMK01 (sample SAMEA2452125, study PRJEB22498) | human gut metagenome | reverse complement strand
GGCGGCTACGACGGCGTGGACGAGGCATTTTTGACGCTGGGGCGCGAGGTCAAGGCGCGGGGGCTGAAGCCCGCGGGCTTCGTGCGGGTGCTGGGCATCGTGGCCCCCTACTCAGGCCGGGAGATCGAGACACAGCGGTATTGCTCCCGCATCGTCCTGCCGGTGGAGGAATAAGACGTTGGCGATTCAACCGTTTCTCCGTTGGAATGCCGTGCCCAAATAAAACTGTATTTTGCGCCGCTGAAGTCAATGATGACCATCCGACCACGGAAAACGGCAAGTTAGCCGTTTTGACAAGCGGCCGTCCGGCGTTTCAGCAGTACGCAGAGCACACTGAGAGTAGTGATAGCGCATATCATTTCCGGTCATTTTAGATATAAAGGAGACGAAATACGATGAATAAGACAGAACTGATCACCGCCATGGCGGAAGCCAGCGGCCTTACCAAGAAGGACTGTGACACCGCTCTGAATGCGTTTGTCGACACGCTGCAGACTGCGTTGAAGTCCGGTGACAAGGTACAGCTGCTGGGCTTTGGCACCTTCGAGGTGAAGGAGCGCGCCGCCCGCACCGGCAAGAATCCGGCCACCGGAGCCACCATTGAAATCCCCGCTTCCAAAGCGCCGGCTTTCAAGCCCGGCAAGGCATTCAAGGATTCCGTGCAGTGATAACACGCCCGCGAGAGACCATCTCTCGCGGGCCTTTTCTGTTATCGGTGCGATACGCCCATGTCCTTGGCACGACAGGCACATTCCAGCACCTCTGTCATATCCGTGCGCTCCCAGGGCGCGTCCGCATGGGTGAAGTGTCCGTAATTGCAGAACTTTTGGAACATAGGCTGATTCAGTCCCAGCGTTCCGATCATGCCGTCCGGCGTCAGGTTGAATACCGTGCGGACAGCCTGTTCCAGCACATCATCGGAATAGATGCCGGTATGCTCCGTATCCACCGTCACCGCCACAGGCTGTGCCTTGCCGATGGCATAGGCAAGGCTGATGGTGCAGCGCTTGGCCAGTCCTGCCGCTACGATATTCTTGGCAATGTAACGGGCCATGTACGCGCCGCTGCGGTCCACCTTCGTTCCATCCTTGCCGGACAGCGCGCCGCCGCCATGAGGGGCGAGGCCGCCGTAGGTATCCACCATCAGCTTGCGTCCGGTGAGTCCGGTGTCCGCTTCAAAACCGCCCTGGACAAATCGACCGGAGGGATTGACCAACACTTCGGTATGCTCGTCCAGCGGAAGTTCCTGCATGGCGGGTCGGATCACATGGCGCAGAACGTCTCGGCGCAGTTCCGGCAGGGGCAGCTCATCCTCATGCTGGCAGGATACCACCACCGCGGCAACGCGGTACGGGACTCCAGAGCGGTATTCCACAGACACCTGCGCCTTGCCGTCCGGACGCAGGCCGGGGATGATGCCCTGCCTGCGGGTATCGGTCAACAGGCGGGTCAGTCGATGGGCCAGCACCACAGGCAGGGGCAGCAGCTCCTTTGTTTCATCGCAGGCAAAGCCGTACAGGATTCCCTGATCTCCTGCGCCGGTCTCCGTGCCGCCACACACAGCTTCCGCAATGTCGGGACTCTGCTCATGGGTGATGACCTCCACTTCATAGTCGCTGCCGCCGTATCCGGCTTCCCGCACCGTTCTGCAAATAATGACAGGGATGTCCGGAATCTTGGCTGCCGTGATCTCGCCTGCGGCGATGATCTTTCCGGCTGTGGCCATGACCTCGCAGGCAACGCGGGCAGCGGCGTCCTGCGTAAGACAGGCATCTACCACCGCGTCCGCGATGGTGTCGCAGAGCTTGTCGGGATGTCCCTCGGTGACTGACTCAGCAGTCAAAATGCAGTTATCTTTCATATTCATGTTTCTCCTTTTTCATCGGTTTCTTATGTGCCTCCGGCTGTTTCGGAACAGAGAGGATCATTTCGTTGCTGTATTTGTCCTTGTACTTTTCGATCTGCTGCTCCGTCAGCGAGGCAAAATCATCCTCTTTAAGACCGGCAACAAAAAATGTGCCGCAGACAATGTCATACGGCACACCGTGATCATCGGTCAGGGTGCGGTTCCACGGCAGGCCCAGCAGCTTGCCCTCGTCATTGCAGACGAGCGCCACCGGGTCATCGAAGGGGTATACTGCCTGAATGGTGCCGCCGACCAGCTCCTGCATGGCAGAAAGAGTGTGGTCGATCTCCTGCACTTCAGGCATTTCCATGGGGCGCACCACAAGGACTTTCATTTTTTCTGTGCTGATATGGGTTCCTCCTTCCCAAAAGAAAAGCGGCAGCGACAGATTCCTCTGCCGTTGCCGCAAATGGTGATTCTTATTCTTTTTTTGATGCCAATGTCCGGGTCTTCAGCAGGGCATTCTCCAACGCCCGATGGTCTTCATGCTTTGGCCACCATTGGGGGCGCAGGAAGCCCAACACCGCAACCGCCCATTCATAATCGGCCCGTTCCAGAGTGCCGCGCATCAGCCCTTGCCGAAATCTTCGATGCCGCTCCCGCACTGCCGGGTCCACGCTGTCCCGTTCCAGATACAGTTCCAGAAAGCCGCCGATAATAGCGGCTTCCTCCATCGTGTAAAACATATCCGCCCCTCTTTCACAAACAGGGGTTATTGTAACACAGACCGTGGAAAATGAACACCTCTTTTTTCACTCCGACTGTCTGTTGCGCGGATACCGCGCCTGTGATACACTGTGCTTACGAACAAAAATATGAGGAGGCGGCTGTGATGATATGGTTTTTGGAGCTTTCATGGTTGTGGAAGATGCTTGGCATCGCTTTACTGGTTTCTGCGGTATGCGTCGCCGCGGCCGCGCTGATCGGCAAGGCGGCAAAAATCCGCCCCGGCAAAAAGGTTTTCCTGCTCATTGGGATCTTGGCCTTTGTGATCTCTATTCTGGTGATCTTCTTTCTTGCACAGACGCCGGCGCTGCTCTGAGTTACCGCTCCGGCCCTCTGTTTCGCTCAGGTGCTCGCTTTGGCTTGTCAATCCTGCCGCTCCACACCTCGTCAATGGTCCTGCTCCACGCAGCCTGTAATGACTCCACCGGCAGGCCGTTGGCTTCAAAGCCTCGCTGGATCACGCGGTAATAATACGGGGACGGCAGTGCAGGCTGGCGGCAATACGGCTCTGCCATGATATAGACCATGACTGGGAGCTCAGCGCCAGCCGCGTCTTTGACAGTCACGGTTTCTTTCGTGTAGTGGCGGGGATACCCCTCATAGCGGTCCAAAGATTGTTCGCAGTTTGGCGTGATCTTCCACACCAGTCCGTGGACAGTACTGCCTTTTTTCGGCGCAACGGTAGCAAAGCCGCTGCCGCGGAACCGCAGTTCGTAGTTTTCCAGCCTGACCGGCCCCACGATCTCGGCGTCCGGACAGCGCTGCGCCATCTGTTCTAAATTGATATTGCTGCCGTAGGCGAAATACAGAGTTTCTTCCATCTTAGTCCTCCAGCAGTCTGAGTCCGCCGATCCTGTCCAGATGGCGGAACATGGCCTGTGCCTGCGTTTCCACATCGCCATCCGGCAGCGGGCAGTCCATTCCTGTGGTGCGAATCACATTGCTCTGTAAAAACCAAATATAGCTCTCAATATCAGGGAACTCTGTGGGGTCGAAGGTCTGATTCCGCAGGCGGCCCATGATCTCTGTGGCCGTTCCCTCATAGACGGTTTCTTCGATTTGTATCTTCAATGGCTTCACCTCTCCATTTCTCTGGATTTTTTCTTCTTTTTATTGGCTTCATAAGTATCCTTGTCATAGCGCCATGCCCGATCACCCTCCAGATTGGCCAGCAGATGATTGCGGGTATTCTTGAACTCGTCACCGTTGAGTCCCAGCCGTACCAGCCAGACGCGGAAGGTAAACAGTTCGTTGTCGCTATGGGTTTTCCGCATAACGGTGCTGCGCTGGCTAATGGCTTGAGCAGACATGGCAAGGCATAAATTCACATAGGCCGCGACCTTTCCGGCATGGAGCGTCGAGTTGAAACAACGCCACTCAACGGTTCCTCTATAAAACACAGAATGCAGATTCAGGGCATAATAGCGGGTCCAGTTATAGTGGTCTGCGCTGCCGTTATCCCCCTCATACCAGATATTCTCCAACTGCGTCAGATCCCTTGTCTCATCCGACGAGAGCCTGCGTGCCTGCTTCAGCATGGGTTCCCGCACCTTCTGACACCAGCGGGACGCCCGGCTTTCATTGACCTGCAGCGCTTTGAACAGGATATCCTCCTTGGAGTACATGATGCCGATGAGGTTTTTCAGACTCTGCCGGTTATGATTGGCTGCGTCCACATGGACATGGATGCCGCAGGAGCTGTTGGCCTTGGCTCCTGCGTGACGCACCCGCCGGACACATTCCTGCAGCTTGGGCAATTCCGCATAGGTAAGCTTTGGCGTTACCATCTCCACGCGGTATCTGTAGTCACCTGTTGCACGATAGCCGCTGCCGATCTTCTGCTCCCCGTGGATGCTGGAGTCACTCATGACCGTCCACTCTTTGCCGTCCCGATCCGTCACACACCATTTATCGTAAGCGCCGCCCACATAGCGGGCGTCCGTTGCAAAATACGCGGCTAGCGCTGTTGCCGCCTGCTCACGAGTGATGCCGGTCATCTCTACTTCAACGCCGAAGTATTGATCCTTCATTCCGATCATGCCGCGGCCCCTGCTTTCAATTCCTCGTCCACTGCCTGGATACGCTTGGCAATCGCCTCAATTACATTGACGGTGACACTGTTGCCCGCCTGCTTATAGGCCTGGGCATCGGACTGGATGGCGAGGATGCGGTCGATCTGCCATTCCTCAAAGCCCTGGAGCCGCAGGCACTCACGGGGCATGAGACGGCGGATGCGCCCGCCGTTTTCCACGATCCCTTGGATACAGCTGGTTTCCAGCGTATGGGCAATATCACGCCCAACGCGCCCGCGGCGGGTATTGCTACCCGCGTAGCCCAAGTCCACCGTATCGCCGGGGAGCGCTTCCTTATAGCCTTTCTTGGTCGCTTCTTTAATAAGCAGGACGCCGGAGCGTTCCGCCCGATGATTGGAGAGGGTTGTCTGCCCATACCGGGCAGTGAGGCAGCGGGCGGTGTCTGTCCGCGCAGGGATTCCCGTACACAAGTCCACAAATGGTTTTTTGGGTGGAATAAGATATAGGCCGGTCTTCCCGCCCATGCCGCCTGCACCAGCAGTCTGAGTACAGGCTACTCCGTCTGGGGCGTAGACACGGGAGCCTTGCGGCCCTCCGAGGACTTGTACAAGAGCTTTTCCACCTGTGCCGAAGACAGGTAATATTTTTCCGGCGCATCGGGGATCAAGATAGCCGATAAGGAACACCCTTCGTCTTGATTGCGGGACTCCAAAACATTTGCTGTTAAGCACAGTCCATTCGACATGATACCCCAGGTCATCCAGTGCGGAGAGGATGACCGAAAAGGTTTTCCCTTTGTCGTGCGATAGAAGTCCGGGAACATTTTCAAGCAGCAGATACGCAGGTCGTTTGGCTTGAGCCAGTCGGGCGATCTCAAAGAAGAGAGTGCCTCTGGCGTCGGCAAAGCCCCGTCTGCGGCCAGCCTGAGAAAATGCCTGGCAAGGGAATCCTCCGCAGATGAGGTCGAAGTCCGGCAGGTCTGCGGGATCGAGTTTGGTTGCATCGGGATAGTATCGTTCCTCCTTTCCCGGTTCGTAGATCGCTTGGTAACTGGCATTGGCGTGCTTGTCGATCTCGCAGTGTCCAACACACTGGAAACCGCCCGCGCGGGTCAATCCGGATCGGAAGCCGCCAATGCCGGCAAACATATCAAAGTATCGGATCAGGTCGTATCATCTCCTTCCTGCAGGGCAAGCAAAAAGCCGAGGACGCTTTCATCTACATCCCCGGCGCTGCCGCTATCCTGCGCTTCTTCTTTGGTAAGCTGCACTCCCCGCAGTTCCTGCCGGATGGTCTGACGAACGGCATCCAGCAATTCCTGCTGCCCTTTATACTCACAGACCATGCGGCAGACCGCGGCGGTGCGCTGTCCCGCGGGGATCTCCGTCAGCTTCTTCCACGCCCTGCGCTGTATGGGAGAGGACATGGAAAAGGACAGATTGATCCGCTTTTTGTTACTGCTCATCGTTCTTTGTGAGCCGCTCTGCCAGCCGCTCATAGCCTTTGGCGTTGAGGGACACATCGTCAAGGATGACTGGGCGGCAAAGACCGTCCGCAGCGGATACATTCCGCTTCAGCAGCGCCGCACCACCGCCCAGAAAAACAGCAGGCATGGCACGGGTATCCAGTCCGCTCTCCGTAATGGCGGAGAGCAGGCGATGGACATAGGCGTCCGCCTGCCGGTCGATGATCTTTCTGGCATCCTCGTTGATATGGACAGCATCGCCGCGCAGCACGCTTTCCATCTGTGCCGCCGTCATAGACAGGCCCAGCGTGCGGCGGATCTGCTCACCGATCTCATCCAGACAGCGGATCATGCCGAGTTCCAGACTGCGGCAGGTCGATGCATTGGGGATACGGTTGTCCAGGCGCATCAGATCCACTGTCCATCCGCCAATATCCGCCACGATCACAGAAGGCTCATCCAGCAGGATGCTCTGGGTCAAAACCGCGGCATAGCCCTGCGGGAACAGCGACACCTTGCGGATGACGATGGAGTATTCCTGTCCCTCATAGCGGTAATTTACCGTTCTCCCATCCCGGAGCAGATAGTTCCGGAATGCATTTTTCTCCCGTCCAAAGCTGGTAAGGGGCAGTCCGGCCGCCAGATGGATCTCTGCCGCAGGCTCCGCATGACGGAAGGAGAGCTCCTTTGCGATGGCGGCCAGCGTAAGAAGGTAGTAATCCTCCGTCTGTGTCTTATTCTTTTGGAGCGGCTGGCGTCCGCTGCCCACCACATAGAATTTTCCGCCGTATTCCAGCACATCCTTCAGCGTATATGGCTCATGCTCATATGCCACCAGGCCGGAGGGATAAGAGAAATGGGCCGTTTTCATAGCGGCATAGCCGTGGTCGACACCAACAATCATGGATTCGCTCATCTTGCCTCACCTCCACGGCTGCGTTTCTTCTTATTTGATGTCTGGCGCCGGTCATAGTCCTTTCCGGCATGGATCAGATCCCGAATCTCCTTCAGCTGCGGATTCCAGCGCGTTTGACCGTCCCACTCCGGATGCTTTGCACAGAGCCGGGGCAGATATTTCTTCAGATCCGCGCCCTCTCTGGGAAACTCGATGCCGCCCTTATAGACGATTTCCTGTTCCAGCTTCATCAAAAGTGCTTCATATGCACTCCAATCTGTCTGATCATAGGCGCTTTTTCCGGTGAGCTGCTCATAGGCATAGTCGCCGACATAGCTCAACTGCTCAAAGCGGCAATCTCCGTAGGGAACGACATCCGCAAGGCTGTCCGGGTCTGCCAGCGCGGCAAAATAGACCTCGCGCCCCTGTGCGATGAGCCAGGCGCGAAAATCGATAAAACCGTCATCGCTGCAGCCGTATTCCTTCATAATCCCTGCCGCGTCCCACAGGCCGTACTTGTCCGCGAGATCTTCATAGGCGTGGATGATGTCGTGGAAATTCTGTGCCTGCGCGGGGCCCATAGAAACCAGCCGGTCTTTCAGGTAGGTCAGCATGGCGTCCATATCCTGCCCGCAGGCGTTTTTTGCCTCATGGATCAGGTTCCAGAAGGAATCCCGGTTGATCTCTGTGATTGGTTCTTTCACATTCTGAATCTCCTTTTCAAGTTGATTTTTGATGCGTGTCACCGCACCATCACAGATTTTTTGATAAAACGCACGATACTCCGGCGTGGTCTTATCCACTTCACCGAGAATCGCCCGCTCATAGGGCGTGCCGGGGACGATCTCCCAGGTAACGGTTCCAAAGTATGCCGCTTCCAGATACCGCAGCAGCGTGTGTCCGTCTGCCATCTCAAACATTCCCCGGTTATCCTCATAGGGAAATTCCTCATAGACCTTGAGCCCGGTGACTTCTTCCGCGGCGGCATACAGCGAAAAACCGTCTGTGTCCAGCGTTGGCGCAAGCTGCGCGTACTGTTCCTCCGGGGACAGCATTTCCTCATGCCGCTCCATCTGACCGCTCCTTTCTTACCCAGCCCATAAAGCGCTCTAAAAAGTGAACGCGCCCATGCACCTTCCCGGCAGACACATCCAGCCCATTCATCTGCGCCTGAATGCGGCGCTGGATGGCTTTCAGCTTCTGCGGGTCATTGCAGCAATCTACGATGACATACTCGCCGCCGCTGGTGGAAAGGATTTCCCGCTTGCCGTTCTCGTCCCGGATGCCGGACAGGAGCCGCTGTCCCAGCCGTTTCCGGTAGGCGTCCTGGAGCGCGTCCATATCTCCGCAGACATCGTGCTTTTTCAAGATCTCCGCGATCTCACAGGAAGTAATCTTCGTTTCGGCAGACAGCTTTTGCAAAATCTCCGCCTGCGCGTCAGGCGGGATTCCCGTCCGGCTGGGCGCCATTTTCTTCGTTTCCTGCATCGACACACCTCCAATCCGCAGGCAGGATCTTCTGCTCGATGATATCGGCAATGGCAGCGAACACCTGGGCAATCTCACGGGATTCCTTCACGGTATCCCGCATTTCCTCCGGGGTCATCCGCGTCCCGTCCGTCCAGCAGCGGACATTTTCCTCGGACGGCGTCAGCAGGATGGCTTTTTCATACGCCTTACAGAAAAGCGCTGCGATCTTTCCTTTCCGGTCAATCTCGGCATCCTGCTTTTTCAGTTCTTTTTTCGCTTTTTCGTATTCCAGCGCTTCGGCGGCCGCCTGCTCCCGCTGCTCTTCCGGAATATCCTGAAGCTGCCGGGTCAGGTCATAACCCTTGTTGATGGAAAGTTCCTTCTTATCCAGAGCCTCCTTGATGACCTCCGGGGCGTTCTCATCGATCTGCATGACCTTGCCCATCGTGCGTTCGCCCAGACCAACTGCTTCGGCCAGCTCTTTGCGAGTATCTACCGCGTCAGAACTTTCCGGCAATGTTGCCGAAAGGTCTGTGCGGGTCCCCTGATTTGCTCTGGCCTTGGCTTCGATCTCTGGTTTTAGCTTCAAGGCGATCTTGCCCAGCTCCCACTTTTCCAGATTGCGGCGTCCCTTCTGGGTATCCAGCGCCCACTGTTTCGCCTCCAGCAGATCCTCAAACGAGAAAACGGCCATCGTGTACGGCAGGCCATGCTTTTCACACAGCGCCTGACGGTTGTGTCCATCGATGATGGCCATGTCCTCATTGACGATGATGGGAGAATAACAGCCATTGTTGACCAGATCCGTTTCCAGAGCGTCGAGCTGCTCCGCGCTCAAAGGCGGGAGCAGCTCGGCCATCTCCGGCAGGATCACAGGGCTGCGTTCAGCGCTGGTATATGTGATCCCGGTATTTTTCATCAGGCAGCGACCCCTCCGGTACTCTCATTCTCCAGTGCAGCAGCAGAATCCTCCGCCTTGCGGGGCGAGAGGAACTCCACATCGCTGGCCTTGATGAGGAAGCCGGGCTGACGCTCCGGCTCATTCTCAAAGGTGATGGTCTCGAAATCACCGAACGCCGCCAGCTTGCAGCCCTTCCAGGCAAACTCGGCGCAGCGCTCGGCCAGAGGACCGCGCACCTTGATGGAGATGAAGTCGGTGAGACGGTTGCCATCCTTATCCTTGTAGCGGCGGTCCGAGGCGATCCGCAGGATGGCGTAAGGCTTGCCGGTGGTCTCATTCATTTTCAGTTCCACATCGTTGGTCAGGTTACCAATAGCAGTGATCTTCAGCATAGTTCAGTTCTCCTTTGCTTTGTTTGATATTTGGGTGGATGGGATAGAAAAAGCGGCAGACGCTCCGCTTCGTGCGTCTGCCGCAGTTTTCATGTGAGTCAATAGCCCGTCTTGGGCAGTGTGGGAATGACAGGCTTTCCGTAGACCGTTGTGACCCAACGGCTGATGCCCTGTACCCAGGTGCCGCCATAAGTGCCGCCGACATCGGCTACATTGACGAAGGAACCTGCGGACAGTCCGGTCACCGCCTTGCAGTGAAGGTACGGTTTCTCTACCTGTGCGAAGCCCGCGGGTGCCTGTCCGAATACGAACATGATTTCTGTCACGCGCTCATTGGATGCCAGCTTCAGCGCCGTGGCCGATGCGGCAAGCGTATAGTTCTTCTGCGTAGACAGATTGTCGGCCAGTGTGCGGTGATCGCCGCCGTTGACGCGGTAGACGATCTTATAAGTACCGGCTCTGTTGTAGGTGCCGGTCACTACGGTATCCAACCGCACCTGTGCCGGCAGCGTGTCGCGCCAGTAGAAATTGCTCAGGCTGACATTGGAGGTGTTGGCGATGCCGGAGAACGCATAACGCACCGGCTGTCCGGCCACGATCTCCTTCGGTCCTGTTTTTGCAATAGATACGCCGGTACTCAGACTCTTGTCCTCCACCTCAAAGCGCAGGATTTGACCCTCGTATTCCAGATAGGCAGTCAGCTCCTTGTCGTTGATGCCATAATGATCCGGTGCCTTGATCTCTCGCACAAAGTAGCGGGACAGGGGTAGTTGCTTGGAAACAGCCAGTCCTCGGCTGTTAGAGCGAATGGTATCGACCACATTGCCTGCTTTGTCAGTGATCTCAAAGGCTGCGCCCTCCAGCAGTGTTCCGGCTGGCAGGCCGTTGGTGGGATTATAGTCGGCGGACTTTTTCACGATCTGGATCTGGCCTGTGATGGGCGTGTTTTTCCAGGTAATCGTTGAAGTGCCGCCGTATTCCACATAGAAAGTTTTGACTGTGGTATCCAGCACATAGCCGTCCGCCGCCTGGATTTCCCGCACCAGATACTTGCCGTCCGTCAGCGTCTTGTCGATATAGACATAGCCGTTCTGGTCGGAGGTGTACTGGCCGATGGGATTGCCCTTGCTGTCCGACACAAGGAATGTCACACCGTAGATACCTTTACCCGTCACGCTGTCTACTTTATGGATTAGGATAGAGCTTGCCTGCGTGTTTTCAACGGTCAGCGAGGTCGTCCTACCAGCCTTTACCTCGAAATTGTGGGGCATACTGTCCAGCAGATAGCCCTTTGCGGCTTTGATCTCGGTGGCGGTGTACCAGCCGTCCGCAAGCTGCGGGAGCGTGATAATGCCGTTGCTGTCCGTGGTATAAGTGCCGATGCGCTCACCGTTCATCTTAGCGATCTCAAACTGCACACCCTTGATGCGCTCACCGCTGTCCGCGTCCACCTTGATGATCTGACCGCCGCCGATGGGCGTGTTGGTAAAGGTCAACGTCTGCGTGTCGTTGCGGTCGACCTTGACGGTCTGCGAGGTGCTGTCCAGCACATAACCGTCCGGTGCTTTGACCTCCGTTACCACATAGGTATCCGGTTTGAGGTTGACCAACTTGATCTGGCCGTTGCTGTCCGTGGTGTAAATGCCATTAGAAGTGACCGTGCCGCCGTAGTTTCCGACAAACGAACCATCTGAGGTCGTGATCTTGAACTGCGCGCCGGGAAGCGGCTGCTTGGTCACGTTGTCGATCTTGACGATGATAAGATCGCCGTGTTTGCCGTTGGAAAACTCCACCGTCACCACATCCTGCTCCTTACCGGAGAGATAGACGGTCTGCGGCGTGTCGTCGATCTCATAGCCTGTGGGGGCTTTCGTTTCCTCAACGACATAGGTTCCGGCCTTCAGCCCGGTGATCACGATGGTTCCATTGGCCGAGGTGGTGTATTCTCCGATGACCGTGCCGCCGGTGCCGGAGGTTCCGCCCAGATAGCGCACACGGAACTTTGCGCCTTGCAGCATGGCTCCGCTGTCTGCGTCCACCTTTTTGATGATGAGCGCTGAAAGGGGCGTGTTTTCAAAGGTCAGCACTTTGCCGGTGCCTGCCTGAATGAAACAGTCCTGCGCGGCCGGGTCTTTGATGGCGTAGCCCGCTGCCGGTTCCACTTCGGTCACGCGATACCAGCCGTCGCGCAGCTTGCTGAGTTTGATCTGACCGTTTTCATCGGTGAAATAGGTGCCGAGGTCGTTCAGTTCTCCAGTGAAGCTGTTGTTGCTGGCATAGGTGATGTGGAACTTTGCGCCCTTGATAGGGTCTTTCGTAATGCTGTCCACCTTGTCGATGGTCAGCGTAGGCTTGGGATAATTGCGGAAACGCACCGTACCCGTTTTATTGGGAACGAGGGTGATGGTCTGCGGCTCACTGTCCAGCAGATAACCGTCCGGCACACTGGTTTCACGCACCACATACACACCGGGGTCAAGGGCGGTGAGCAGAGCCTCGCCGTTGGCGTCGGTCTTGACGGTGGTGAGCGTACTGCTGTCCGCCTTGTTAACGGTGAAAGTTGCACCAGAGATCGGTGCGCCGGTCACAGCGTCAGTCTTTACAATTTTGAGGTTCGGCTTCTTCTCATTGTTCACCACCAGCATACTGTCCTTGCCAGAGAACAGTTCCACATGATATTCCGTGTCGTTCAGCACATAGCCGCTGGGCGCTGCGATCTCCTTGACCGAGTACACGCCGGGTTCCAAATCAGAGATGGAGATGCGCCCGTTGGTGTCGGTCACGCGGTCGAGGTAGTGACTGCCGTCCTCGATCTTTGCGATCCTAAAGGTTGCACCGGCGAGATAGCTGTCGTTCTCCGCGTCGTATTTCACTACGGACAGAACCGGCTTCTCCGTGTTGGTGAACACGAAACGGGCGTTTTCTCCGGCATTGATCTGGATGATACGCTTGTCATCATCCATCAGATAGCCATTCGGCGCGGTGATCTCCTCCACGGTGTACGCGCCCGGCTCCAGCGCGGTCAGGTCGATCTCGCCGTCCTTGTCGGTCACATATTCCTTGGAGAAAGTACCGCCCACCAGAGAAATGCGGAACTTGACATTGGCCAGCGGCTCCATCGTGCGGCTGTCCACCTTGGCGATGTGGATACCGGGCTTGACAGTGTTGAAGAAAGTCAGTGTTTTGATACCGCCGCCTGCGGTCAATTCGATCTGCTGCGGCGTGCTGTCCAGCACATAGCCTGCACTGGTGGAAACCTCCTTTACCAGATAGGTTCCCGGCTGGAGGTCGGTCAGGCGGATCTGGCCCATCTCATCTGTGGAGAACGAGCCGATGAGGACGGTATCGCGGGTAACTTCAAAGGTCACATCGGGCAGAACTTCGTGGGTCTGCTCATCACATTTGGTGATGATAAGACCCGGTTTGGCCTGATTTTTCAGCACAAAGCTGGTTTCCGTGCCGGAAGTCACATTCACGGTGTAGGTCTGGTCGTCCTTGACATAGCCGCCGGGGGCAGACACCTCGCGCACCTGATATGCACCGGGCTTCAGCTTGTCGAAGTACACGCTGCCGCCGAGGTCGGTGGTGCCGGTCTGGGTGACGCCGCTTTCGATGTGCTTGATCTCCACCGTTGCCCCTGCGAGAGAAGCACCGCTGTCCGCATCGATCTTGTCCACGCGCAGATTGCCGTAGGGTGCATTTTCAAAGGTGACAGTCGCGGTATTGCCGTAGTCCACGGAAACGGTCTTGGTAGTTTCCGTGCCCAGCAGGTGCCACTTGGGCGCTGCTTTCTCTGTAATGACATACTGGCCGGAGAGGGTCAGCGGAATAATGATCTTGCCGCTGGTATCCGTGACAAAGCTGCCGAGGACCGTCCCATCCGGTGCCTTTACCTCGAAAGTTGCGCCAGAAAGGGGCGTATTCGTTCCGGTTTCTACCTTTTTGATGATAAGGGTAGTTTCTGTGGACGTTTCCGGTTCGTCTGGGGTATCGGACGGCGCAGCGGAATAGCGGCTGAAAGTGGACTGCCGAATTTCAGTGGTAGGGTCGGTGTCGCACATATACCGCTGCAAGGTGCCGTATTTACTGGTTTCCGCGCATAGGGCATAGTAGATGGCATACTTGTAGACATTGGCGTGGAGCGACATCTGCACCGCGCCGGTCTGGTCGCTTACGCTGTCCTTGGGGTACAGCACCTTGAACTGACCGGCATAGCTGGCACCATTGGGCGAGGTCCTGATTTTAGTGATGTCGTTGTTGTTCATGTCTACGATGCGGGTGCCCTCCGGCACTTCATCGGGCATGGTGAATCCGATGTCGATGTCGTAATCGCACACCCATGTTTCCGAATCCGCCGTGAACACCTGCTGCAAGTATTCCTTGCCGTCTATGGTGACGGGATAGGCCGAATCTTTATCGGCTGTCACTGTGATGGTAGGCTGCGGCACACGGTTCCACCAGATACCGCGCTTGTAGATGTCCTTTGCCGCCGCCAGCAGTTTTTCGCCGCGTTCCTTCTCTACGCCGGACAGGGACGGGTTGACCGTCAGCCGATCAATGCTCCAGCCGTCGATCAGATAGCACCAGAGCGCCATCTTCGTGGCGTAGTACGCCTGATACTTATTGTCCAGCTTAAGTTCAGACAGACCACGATGGGGGTAGCCATTGGCGATGATACCGACGATCTTCGGGTCGTTGCTGGCCTCGTTTGCAATATACTTGATGCTCGTGCCGGGACTGACCGACTGCGGGACACCCTTTGTCGTAGGGTTGATGCAGTAGGCGGGAATCTCCTTGATCGCGCCGCTGGCCGACTTGAAATTGAAGTAGGTATAGGACTGGGAACGGACAGCGCCGTTCATGCTGAGGTAGGACATTTTATAGCCGCCGTTGGTGATGTTCACCTCGCCCAGCGCACCGCCGATGGTGCTGCTGGCGGCAAAAGCGGAGATGGGGAACAACCCAAGCGCCATCACCAACACAAGGAACATGGAAATCAATCGTTTTTTCAAGGTCACACCTCCAATTTATTGTGCTGCCGCTCGGACCATCCATCGGTACGAGGGCTGATCCATGACGCAGGTGTACAGAGTAAGGCAGTTCTCATCAGAAGCACAGGTTCCGCTGGTATCGGTGTACAGCACCTTGGAAACGCTGCGGACCGTGTAGCTTCTGGTGCCGAGCTTCGTCGTATAGGTGATGATGTTTCCTGTTTTCAGCGTATGGATCTTGCCGAAATGATTGGCAACGCCTCGGTTATGCCCCGCAAGGCAGACATTTCCATCCCATATGCTCGTTTCTGAGAAGTGTCCCGCCCCTTTCCGCAGTGCGGCACTGTCTGTGCCCTGGTAGACCTTGACATTCAGACCGATGGACGGAATGCTCAGAGTTCCAAGATGATCGTCATTGTAATAGAGGTTTGGCGTGACCGCCGTAAAGGATGCGCCAGTCCAATGATCCGCAGTCGAGTCAACTGTTGGATAACTCACTTCGCTGCTATCCGTTTTGACTGAGCTGATCAGTCCGCCGGACATTGCACCGGGGAGCAGGTTCGGCGTCAACGGCTCGCCGCTGCCCGGCAGATTGCTGGTGGCCGTTCCAAAACCGGGCGGGATCAAGGCGGTGTTTTTCCCGCGATCCACATTGTTCGATTCCTGCTCGTACACAGTTCCTTCACTGGTGGGCGTGCCGAACAGATAGTCCTCCGGCGCATCTACGGTGTATTCCAATGCGCTGGCCTGTCCAACACACAGAGTACAGAGAGCCGCAGCCGCGATCAGGCCGCAAAATTTCATTTTCACGATTCGTCCCCCTTTCTTTTTTTCTTTTTAATCTGTGTTGCTGCTCCGCCGAGAATTGCTCCCAGCAGTGCCGCACCGCCAAGCACAATGGGCAGGCGGTGATCAGTTTCTTCCACCGGCTGTTCCGCTTCCAGAGGCATACTGTCAAAGATCGCTGTGTAAACGACAGTATCACAGCTTGTTTTTGTGACCCTGCCGGAGTAATCCGCAGTGACCGTGTAACCGGTCACATACTGACTGCTGCTTTCGCCGGTGTACTGTGCGGTAGCACAGTAGCGCACCACGGCTTCGTCTGCTTCGGTTTGGTAAGCACTGTCCCACTGGACATCTGCCAGCGTGAGGGTATGGCCATTGTCCTGGATCGTCTTGGGGAGCAGAGCTACATCGGCATCCGACAAATTGGGATAGGTACGCGTCGCTGAGAGGGTGCGTTTCTTTGTACCATACCCGTCCGCAGTTACCTTGACGCTGGTATGGTCCAGTATCAGAACTCCGGTATGACCATCCTCTGTGGTGACCTCCTTCTGCGCGTCCAGTCTCTGGAGGATCTGCTCCATCTCTTTGGTATCGCTGGACAGCTTGACCGTTTCGCTGTGTTCTTTCGTATCTACGCCGATCTTATCCTCTTTCGTCATGTCCAAAAGGTAATACCGTCTGCCGTCGCGCTCAAAGTCTGCGACAGGGAGTTTTTGCGGGTCATCCGAAACGCTCAGCTGGTAGGTCTTTCGGATCATGGGATTCCCGGCGTCATCTTCGGTCATTTCCACCGAAGTGGGATAATACGAAGACTTATTGTCGGTTTTGGTTGCTGGCTGCTGTGTGGGATCTGCCGCGAAAGCAGTGACAGTCAGCGCTGCCGTCAGCACGAGCACGAGCGCCGTGCTGCGAACAAATTTCCTCGGTCTCATCGTGTTTTCCTCCTTGTTGTTTTTTCCGGCTATTGTGGATCGATCTCGTCATCGCCCCCTTTCCGGTGCTTTCCTTTTTTGCAGGTACTCGTTCCAGTCCTTCCCGCTGTGGGGCTTCTCCTGTGATATCTCATATCCCAGTTCCGCGTATTTTTTTCGGAGCTGTTCCGCCGTCTCTTGTCCCGGTGTATCCATGTCCAGGCACAGAACGATCCGCTTGATCTGGGGATTGTCCCGAAGATAGGTTCGCAAGGCGCCGTCATACAGCCCGCACAAGGCGACTGCATTGCAGCAGCTTTGGTGGAGGGTGTAATAACTCATAAGGTCGATAGGCGCTTCAAAAACTCGGACTTGGTCAGAAACAGGATCGCAAGGGATAGCGAAGCCGATGTCTTTGTCACTGCCGGATACATCTCCGCGAAACCCTTTCCCGTCGCGGTCATAGGTGCCGCGCAGACCTGCATATCTGGCTTGTCCGGTGTGATCTCTGCCAACAAAAACGCAGTTGTGATGGACTGCATCCTCATACAGTGATCCGCTGTTCATAAACTGACGGATCACCTGTGCGGCGATGCCGCGTTTGCGAAGGTAAGCGAATACGCGGCGGTCATCTGCATTGCGCGGTGGCAATGCAAACTCTTTTGGCGGCTCGTCCTGCTTGGTGACTGGTTTTGTTTTGACGGGAGCGTCTCTGACCTTGCCTTGAAAGGTCAGCAGGTACTCTACTGCCTCCGGAAAAGACTGGTTGCAGAAATGCTGTAGGAAAGTGATCGCGTCGCCGCCGATGCCTTGAGAGTAGCGGAACCAGGTGCGTCGATCCTTGATCCGCAGGCTGTCCATTTCTGCGGTGGTGTAGTACCTGCCGATGCGTTTGACCTGATAACCCAGATGGGTCAGCAGCTCCGGTAGGTCGGTTTCTCTGGCAGTCTGCATTTCTGTGTCTGTGAAGCGTCTTTTGATCTCGCTTGTCATTGTGATGCCCTCCTTTCTGGTGAAACGCAAAAAGCCACCCAGGGCATCCGAGAGATTCGGATGCCCTGGGTGGCTTTTCCCTAAATCGTGTTCTTTTGTTTGGGCTTTAACGCGGGCCTACACGGCGTTATCTTCGTGGGGGGTGTCCGTGTCCGCTGGAGCGGTCACGTCGGCCACACGGGGCGCGACAGGGGCCTCGGTGGGGGTGTTCTGCTCCGTGGCGTTCTCAGTGTCCGCTTCATCCAGCGCCTGCGTGATCAGGTTCAGCACGAAGTCTCGCTGGGTGAGCTTTTTGCCGGTGCGGAGCGTCTCGCGCTCCAGATGACGCTTGATGCGCTGGAAGAGTTCTTCGGGGATCTGGAATGCCATCGTTCTGCCTTTTTCAGTCATTTGAATGCCGCCTTTCTGATTTTCCATCATGTTGTAATAGTCTTGGATGAGGTTGGCGATGTACTCGCTGGTGGTCTGGCCCAGCCGTTCCCGTTCTTCGCTGACCCGCTCGTGCAGGTCAATGGGGATCTGAGCGCACAAGTTTTTGGTGGTTGCCATTCTCGGACACCTCTTTCGTATTTTTGTAACGCAAGCATACCCGAAAGGTTACGAGAAAGCTATTACCAACACCACCAAGGAATGATAGACAAACAAGGCGAAAGCAACATAAGCACCAATGTAACAGAAAAGGCCGCCGTTCTCTCCCACATGGGGAGCCGAACGGCGGCCTGCCTTCTTATTATTCATTCTTTTTTAGCCTCGGTGTTCAAGTCACACCAGTCCACAAGAGTGCTCTGCTGCATCTCTGAAATGTCGCCTCTCGCGCGGAAAAACTGAAATGTTGAAAAATCGAGTTTTTGCAACTTTTTCATCCTAAAAGTGGCGCATTATATGTGAAAACGCCGCACTCTTGTGCGGCGTTTTCTGCGTTGCATCTTTCATCAACACATTTTGGTATGCCCGACTGGATTCGAACCAGCGGCCTTTGGGGTCGGAGTTATCAGGCCGTCAAGCCGGAATCCACCGCGGCGCAACGGTTTGATTGAGATTGCACAAATTTTCGGCATTTTGAAGAAAAACCTCGGATGCCTTGCAACGCAGGGCGTCCGAGGTTTTTTGCGATAGTAGTCAAATAGTAGTCTAAGCGTTATGCCAACAGCTCCATCAATTTCCTTGCAGCATCCATGCAATCCCGTGCTTCCTCTTCGGACACAGGTATATAAGAGTCAGATGGATAGCGGGTTTCAATGTAGAACTGATTTTACATATGCACAATCTCTGAGTTTTCCTTTCAACGGTGCCCCTGCCGCAGTTGCTTTCCTGCACAAAAATACAAGGCTATGTCCGTCTAACAATTCGCCTGTCGTTTTGAGCAACCAGCCTTTAAGCATTTTCTCCATCGCCTGCTGGCAATGAAATGCGACTAAATCATTACCGCCATCATGCTCCATTAAGATTTCTGCACCGCGCAGGTCATGTGCCGCTTTTTCAAACCAGTCCTTATAGCGCAGGCTGTCACCCATAGAGTACAACTCCATCTCGGTTCAATTTGTTGGCAAAGCTCTGGCTATCCGCTACACTGTGTTCCCATTCTTCCGGCGTATACAGAAGGAAGTCAATCGGCGTATCAGATTCCGTATCACAATATAAATCCGTCAATAATGACCGTTTGTCCTTTGTCGATGCTATGACACAAAGATCAATATCACTTTTTGCAGTCGCAGTTCCTTTCGCCTGCGAACCGAATAGTAGAATCTTCTCCGGAGCGCAGAGTCGAATGACTTGTTCTCGAATTGCATTTAGCTTTTCCACTGTATCGCCCCCTCACAGCAAATTCCTTATTTACAGTATAGCATGAACCCTTTAAAAATAAAAGTGCTTTTTATGGCAGTTTCTTTCATAGTGCCGTTAAACTGCCTGCCATAAAACAACACCATCCTTTCGGATGTTTTTATAGAACGGAATAATATCTTTCCACTTTGCAAATTTATCATAATCGATGCAGAGGACAGAGAGCACCCTCCCGCACTCGAGTTCCAGATCAACCACAAGGTCGAGCATTTGATCTCGCATTGTTTTTGTTGCTCCTGCGTGAAGGAGAATTGCCACATCAACATCTGAGTCTTCTGCTCGAGTTCCACGTGCGGTAGAGCCATACAGGATGATGCTGTCAACCAGATCTCCATATATCTCTTGCATTCCCGGAATCATCTTCTCTAACGCCAGATCAATCGTCATCTGTTCCCCCTCCTTATCGCAGATTTTCTGTTTGTAGTATAGCATGGAGCAACTCAAGATAATAGTGATTTTTACGGCAGTTTCTATCACAAACCCGCCTGATGGAAGTCAGGCGGGTTTGGTGTCAGTTGAAATATTCGCTTACATCGGCTTTGTCGTTATACTGCTTGCGGACTCGGGCAAGCACAGAACCGTCACTCTGTTCGGTTTCCTCGGTAATCTGATACCGGGTGCGGCTTCTGTCCATCATAAGTCACAGGTTTATGCTTTTTCCCTTTTTGCACGCATCTGCCGCCAGTCCGGTCATCGGACCGGCGGCAGATACACAAGATCAATCGTCCAACTCCGCCTCATGCTTGAGGATCGCACCGGAGACCGCGTCGATCTCGTAGTCATATTCCATATTGCCGGATTTGAACTCGATTTCATAGACGAGCTTTCCGTCCTCATCATCCAGCTCAATGTCCATGTCATACGCCTGATTTTCACTCACGCCCGCATGGTTCAGGGCAATGGACTTTGCCTTGGCGTAGCCGATATCCTGCACCGTTCCGGACGGCGCGGGCTTTTGACCAGAGGGCTTCGTCGTTTCACTCGATATGGAAACGGCGGCCAATAAATCTTTCTGCCCGCTGAGCACCTTACCGGTGTAGGCATCCACCAAATACTCAAACTCGCCCCATGCCGTTTGCAGCTCTACTTCGTAGTGTGCAGGGGATTCGTCGAGTTCGGGATCGACCTCTGCTGTGACGGAGTCCAGCGCCGTTGTTCCGGCATACTGCTCCGCGGCGTAAGCGGCGGCATCCTTGCCGATGGGCATGCGCGCCCGCCTCGGCGAGGTCCTTGAGCTCTTCGACCGAGAGCTTTGCCAGCGCGTCAAACTTCAGCGTGGCGTTGAGTGCAAGCACACGGTTCACCAGCGCCGCCTTTCCGGTCGAAATGTTGTTTTCCCGCGCCTGCTGCGTAAGTCCCGCGTCCTGCGTCAGCGTCTGCGTCAGGACGGACGCCCTCGATTCGCTCGTCTGCAAAACACCGTCTACGGTGCTCGTCAATTCACGCTGGAGCTTTTCCGCACGGGCGGTATCCTTGTCCTCCACCGAGATCATGATGGCGGAGGAAATGCTATTGAGGTAGCCGTTTCGCACAAGGCTGCCTACGATGGCATTTACTGCCACGTCGAGCTTCGCACCCTTGAGATCTGCACCGTTGCCCATATCCGAGAGGATGGCCTTCGCGTCCTCGTTGAGCGGCGTGCAGACAAGGACCTTTTCGCTTCGATTGACCTTCAGCTCGATGCTCGGGTTCACATCCAGCGACACCACGGACGCGACCGCGTTCGCCTGCTGGTAGAACAGCCCCCCGCCGCCGAGCAGCATCACCGCAAGGCAGGCAGCCACAAGTGTTGTCCATTTTCTCTTTATCGTTTTCTTTGTCGTCATGGGAATGACCGTTCCTTTCCGCTCTTCACAGCGGGAGAGAACGCCGTCCACGTCGTTCGGCGCGGTCTTTTCGATTGCCGCGGCCAGGCGCTGCTCCATTTTTTCGTTGGTCATTTGGCGTTGTCTCCTTCCAGATAAGCTCGCATTTTTTTCAATGCTCTGTGATATTTCGACAGGACGGTCGGAAGCGGCAGCTCCAGCAGCGCCGCGATCTCCCGGTGCTTCATACCCGTGACCGCGTGGAGCAGCACGATACGCCGTTCCTCGTCCGCAAGGCTTGCCAGCGCTTGCTGCAAAAGGGTGCGCTCATCGGCATCCAGTCCGCACTCCTGCGCGGGAATGGCGTCCCATTCCTCCTCGCTGAGCGCGGCATGACGTTCCTCGCGCCGCAGGCGCATCAGGCACAGATTGCGGCAGACCGCCAGCAGCCAGCCCATCGGCGAACCGGTGGGGCGGTACTGCTCCGCGCAGTCCCACACCTGCACATAGACATCCTGTGTAAGGTCCTGCGCGTCGTGCGCGTTTTTAAGGTAGGAAAGCGCGAGACCGTACACCGCCGAGCGCGTGCGTTGATACAGCTCCGCCAAAGCGTCACGCTCACCGCCGGCAACGCGGAGGATCAACTGCTGCAGCTCGTGCCGATCCTCTGCCGGCGCATATTCGGTTGTCATCAGCAAGCTGAGCATAGGCTTCCGTCTCCTGTCATCCATGTAATGCACGGAAAGAATAATTTATTGCAGGGCAATTTAAATTTTTTAAAGAAGAATGCAATGGGGCTAGGCAAAGAAGTTCGTCCCCTTTTTACTGCGGAAACGGCAAAAAGCAAAGCCTACCGCAAGCAAGAACGGTAGGCTTTGGTATGCCCGACTGGATTCGAACCAGCGGCCTTTGGAGTCGGAGTCCAACGCTCTATCCAACTGAGCTACGGGCACATATTTCCTTCAACGCTCCATAGTATAGCAAACTTCCACGAAACTGTAAAGAAAAATTTGGCAGAAAAAAGATCGTTAAAAAAATTGACAACTTTTCCTTCATCCTCTACAATAGAGACAATCTATAAATTTGAAAAAAGAGACAGAGCATGAAAAAAGAGAAGATCTCTGACGCCGTGATCCGGCGTCTTCCCCGCTACTACCGTTACCTCGACGAGCTGCACGTCAAGGGCATCGTGCGCATCTCCTCCGGCTCGCTCGGCAAGCGCATGGGCATCACCGCCTCGCAGATCCGGCAGGATCTGAGCTGCTTCGGCGAATTTGGTCAGCAGGGCTACGGCTACAACATCATGGAGCTGCGCGCCGAGATCGGCCACATCCTCGGCGTGGATGACAAGCGCCGCCTCATCGTCGTCGGCGCGGGCCACCTCGGTCACGCGCTGCTGCAGAACTTTGACTTCGACCAGGGCGGCTTCCTCTTCGACACCGCTTTCGACGTTTCCCCCGCCGTCATCGGCACCACGGTGAACGGCGTCACCATTCGCGGGATGGACGAGCTGGACGCCTACTGTACCGCCAATCACCCCTCCGTCGCGGTGCTGACGGTGCCCAAATGCGTCGCACAGGAGGTCGCTGACCGCCTCATCGCCCTCGGTGTACAGGGCATCTGGAACTTCACCAACGTCGAGCTCAGCGGCAACGTTTTCTTTGAAAACGTCCACTTTGCCGACAGTCTGCTCACGCTCAGCTACCGCATCACCAAGCATTTTTCCCCCGGAGTAAAGGAGCCGAAATGAAAAAACGCACCTTCCTTCTCGCTCTCGTCCTGACCGCGCTCGTGTTTGTCGGCTACGCCGTCGCCGCGGGCGGCGACGCGAGCGATCCTCTCGTCTCACTGGACTTTCTGAACGGCACGTTCCGCCGACAGGCGGAGGAAAGGATCGACGAGGCCGTTACCAAGGCGGACGCCGGCGCGCTCGACGACGCCAAGGCCCGTTGGAACGCCGCGGTCGCGGCGGCGGAGGCCGCTGTCGGCTCCGACTACGCCGCCGTCTTTACCGAAGCGCGCGTCAAGCAGGACGACATTCTCTCCGGCGTCACAGGCTTGCAGGTCATCCCTCTCGCCGGTGAGCTGACCGTTTCCTTTTCCGCCGGCACGGTCGTGGACGTGACCGACGGCAGAGAGCTTACGAGCGGCAGCACCATTCCCATCAACCACCGCTGCCTCGTCGCCGAGGACACCACGGCGCTGTTCACCTGCACGTCCAAGACCGCCGTGCTCAGCTACTGCGGCAGCTATCACTTCGCCCTTTCCGACAAGCCGGACCGCAACGCGATGGCCGAGGCGCTCCAGTCGCTCTCCCTCTTCCGCGGCACGGGCAGCGGCATCGGCAGCGGCTATGAGCTGGAAAAGACTCCCACCCGCGCCGAGGCTCTCATCATGCTCATCCGTATGCTCGGTGAGGAAAAGGCCGCGATGGCCTGTACGGCCTCCCAGCCCTTCATCGACGTGCCGGATTGGTGCGCCCCCTACGTCGCCTACGCCTACGAAAGGGGCTACAGCAACGGCGTGGGAACGGACAGTCTCGGCCATTCCTACTTCGGCACGCAGCAGACGGCCTCCGCCGCCATGTATGTGGAGTTCATGCTCCGCGCGCTCGGCTACAGCTCCACCGCCACCACCAATATTTCCGATGCGCTCGACCGCGCCGTGACCGCAGGCGTCCTGACTGCCGGCGAGCGCACGGCGCTCCAGTCCTCCGACTTCCTGCGCGCGGACGTCGCTTACCTCTCCTACTACGCGCTCTCCGTCCGCACAAGCGGCGGCGCTGCGCTGAGCCGGAAGCTCATCGACGCGGGCGTGTTCACCGATGCAGACTACCGTGCCGCGCAGGCACTCGTCAAAACCGCGCGGATCGCCTGACACTCTTTTGCACGAGGCGCATACTATGGATTGAGACCGCCACGGCGGCGGCTCTATCTTCATGGGAGGTTGCTTTTATGTGCAATAACGGTTTTGGCGGCGGCGGGTGCTGCTGGATCATCATTATCATTCTGCTCCTGATCTGCTGCTGCGGCTGCGGCGGCGGGTGCGGCAACGGCTGTGGCTGCAACAATGGCTGCGGCTGCAACAACGGCTGCGGCTGCTGAGCATCGACACAAGCTACACAAAGAGGACTGCGCTCACGCGCAGTCCCCTTTTTATCAATATACGGTGATCCTATCCTAAAACGCCCAGATGCTCGAGCAAAATCTTCACGCCGATGAGGATGAGAATGATACCGCCGGTCAGCTCTGCGCGGCTCTTGTAGCGCGAGCC
>OJMK01001015.1_pt1 | contig 25101 bp, 25 predicted proteins | sample 1597201 | NCBI WGS metagenome assembly OJMK01 (sample SAMEA2452125, study PRJEB22498) | human gut metagenome | reverse complement strand
GGCATAAAGTAAAAGTTATCAAAGGCGAACTCAGCGGTATTGAAGGTGAGGTTGCTGTCGAAGCCAATAAAACATACGTTGTAATCCGTATTAAAGACCTTTTGACTGCAAGTGTCAAAGTCCCCAAATCCTATCTGAAAATAATCGGGTGACTTCTAAATAAGTATAATCTTATATTTTAATCATATATCATAATAATGAATGATTTAACTTCCCGTGCTCTTGAGCTTCAGCATGCAGCTCATGAGCTGATGTATCTTGGTATGGACGGTGAGCCGGTCTATTCCGACAATTTTTGCCGGTTGAATAAGGAAGTGCTTGTTAAGTCCGATTCTCTTTTTTCTGCTCAAAGTTCCGATGTTGAGGAAGAGGCGAATTTGTGTCTGGCTCTTTTGATGGGATATAATGCTACTATTTATGACTACGGAGATAAAGAACAGAAAAAACAAGTGGTTTTAGATCGCATTTATAATGTTTTAGAAGAACTTCCAGATTCTTTGCTTAAGGTACGTCTGTTGTCTTATACTTATGGGGAAGTTTATGAAGATTCTTTGCTCCAAAAAGCTCATGCTATTATTGACAGTTGGAATGAGGAAATTTTTACTACTGAACAAATGGGAGTTATGAAAGAATTGAAAAATATCGAAGATAATCCATATCCTTTTGAGGAGATAAAGTAATTAAATAGATTTTTTAAAGGTGTTTTATGAAAGTGGATATTTTAAAAAATACTTTCCTTAGGTTGGTGGAAAGTAGAAGATGCATATGTTAAAGATTCCCTATGTCTATATAAAAAGGCAGCAGATAATAGGGTGATTTGTATGTATTTTGATAAAACGGCGATGAGGATGTTAAATACATGCTCACTGCATTAGTATCCACTTTCTTGAAATTTTATAATATGTCTTTGAGACGTATATTTTTAATTGCTGTGAGTCTTATTGGGATGTTTCCTCTATTGTATTCCCAAGAAAAACATTCTCCTTTTGGTCTTTCTTTAGAGATTTCCAGCAAATATATGTGGAGGGGTATTGAATATGGAACTGCACCGATAGTTTTTCCGATGCTGACATTTGAATATAAGGGTTTTAATGCTTTTACTTTGGGGGCTTATGCTTTCGATGGTAGTCATCAAGAGGTGGATTTAGGAATAAGTTATTCCTATAAAAAGATCACGTTTGGGCTGTCGGATTATTATTATCCTTCTGCTGTAGGTGAAAAAGATTCTTATTTCCAATTGAGTAATCGTTCAACCGGTCACAGTGTGGAGGCTTATCTGATCTTAGTACCTTTTAAGACTTCATTATGGCTTACTTTATCAATGTATGTTTTCGGTGCTGATAAGAAGCTAAATGGAGACCAAGCATTTTCATCTTATGTAGAAGTGGGTTATACTTATAACTTTGCTGATAGTAATAATTTGTCACTAGTCCTAGGTGCAAATTTAAATAAGAGTTTTTATACGGATTATAAGAAAGGCTTTAATGTGGTAAATATTGCATTGAAATATACCACTCGTTTTACATTCGGTAAGTTAAAACTTCCAGTTAGTGCTTCGTATGTACATAATCCTTATAAGAGAAAGTCCTATATTACCTTTTCGCTTTATTTTAAATCATGAAAATAAAACCTATTTCCAAACGATAAAACTATAATATTATGTTTCAGAAAGGAAAAGTATATACAGCAGGCGTGTTTGACCTATTCCATGCCGGACACATGGAAAGTATCATGAAAATATTGGACTGTTTTCCTGATCAAGAATTGTTAATAGGTGTAGCTACTGATCGTTATACCAAATCGTTCAAACGTACTCCATTTCAAACCATGAGTGAGCGCTTGCATATAATACGTTCTGTGTTTGCCACCAATAAGAGGGTTACTGTAATAGAAGATCCTTTGGAAACAGTAGAATGTAGTTATGAGCAAGCATTTTATGAGAAGTATGGAATTACTGACCATTGTCAAGGTACCGATTTTGATGAGAACCCCTCGTGCTATCGATACATCAAATCGGTGAATGGTTTTCACATTATGGGTCGTAGTCAGTTGATGTCCACAACAGAATTGATTAACAAACTCACTCCTTCGCGTGTGGTGAAGATGGATGGAGATACCAATGAAAACTATCGTCTGGGCAATATTGTGATTAAACGTATTGTGTATGGTGATATTGATTTTATTGATTATGCTTATGGTCAATTGCTGGAAAGAGGATTGTTTGGAATTACCAGTTATCAACGCTTTGGAAAATTAGTTTTCTTACCTTTTATAGAGGGAAATGTGACTCCCAGTCTCTCTTTTGACCAAGTGTTAGACTTGACAAAGCGAATAAACCTATCAGGTTTGAAACCGAAGATCACTTTGATGGATATGTTTGCTCAGTATGGTTTCATGCCTGATTTGAAAATATATGGAGAGCTTTTGTCAGATTTAACCTATGTTTGCCATGGGGACTTGGCTTATACTAATTTGGTGAAAAATCAAGAGGGACTTTTTCCTATTGATTGGGAATTTATGCTTCTTGGTACTGAGTATTGGGACTTGGCTACTTATATAGCTTCTGTTTATGTGTACCAATATGTAGATTGTCGTAGTGTACTTGATGCTGTGAATGATATGGACAATAGTCTTGTCCTTAAAAAAACCTTGATGCTCCTATGTGACTACTGGGTACAGTGGAGTATCTTTACCGGGCACGATTTCTTTAGTAAAGAGAGTAAAATGCTTCGTTCTTTTCTTTGTTCCAATTTGTAAATCATGAGAGTAGATACTACATTGAAAACTCACTTGGCATATGTTTACGGTTTGGGCTCGGGACTTACATGGGGATTGGATACCGTGTTGATAGGTGTGGTTATGGGCTTGACCCCCTTTGTAGAAAATCCATTGCTGGTGGTAGGTGGAACCTTTATTTGTAGCATGTTTCATGATGTGTTTGCAGCCTTTTGGATGGGATGTATCATGGGAGCTAAAGGAAGGTTAAGGGAATTGAAAGCAGCTCTTTGTAGTCGTGATGGACTTTTTTGTGTATTAGGTGCTCTTTTTGGGGGACCTTTGGCTATGACTTTCTATGTATTGGCTGTACAACAAGGAGGTCCTGCACTTACTGCCACTGTCACTGCTTGCTATCCGTTACTTGGTTCAGTGTTAGCTGTACTGATATTGAACGAAAAAATGCCCTTTAAGAGCTGGTTAGGATTATGTGTTTGTATTTTAGGTATAGCTTACATTGGCTATGCCCCTAACGAAAGTTTGCAAAATCATGTTATTGTTGGCATTGTGTTTGCTGCTGTGGCAGCCATCGGATGGGCTTTGGAAGCTGTGATTTGTGGATATGGTATGAAGAGCGGTAAGATAGATCCTGGGATGGCACTTTTGATTCGTGAGACTGTTTCAGGTACGGTATATACTTTGTTGGTAATTCCAGTTATGTTGGGAGGCTTTGATCAAATGAGTATTGGGATAAATGCTGTAATATCTCATTTATTAACTTTTACGGTGTTAGGTATAACAGCTTTGATAGGAATGTCTTCTTTTGTGATGTGGTATACAGCTATTGATATCATTGGGGCTGCCCGTTCGCTATGTCTTAATGTAACCTATTCTGTTTGGGCAGTGATCTTGTCGTTTCTTTTTATAGGAGGAGAGATGTCAATCAATGTTTTGATAGGAGCGATAATGGTGGTATCAGGAGTCACTATGGCTACTTTGGTTTCGAAAAAAACTGTAAATATATCATAACTTAAAAAATATAGTTTTGGTTTTATTAAGTCAAAAGCGGATAGTAAAAAATACGATATTTCTCTACATGCGTATGTTGTTGATTATGGCGATTAATTTATACACATCACGCATTGTTCTTATAAAATTGGGAGTGGAGGATTATGGTATATATAATTTAGTGGCTGGTGTAGTCGTTACTTTTACGTTTTTCCAATCTGCTATGAACAGCGCCACATCACGTTTTTTGAGTTTTGCATTGGGTAAGAATGATACGGTCAGAGCTAATCGTATTTTTTGTTTAAGTCTTAATGTCTATTTTGCCATTATTGTCATTTTATTAGTGTTGGCTGAAACTGTGGGATTATGGTTTTTGAACAACTGCCTCAATATATCAGAGAGTAGATTGTGCGCGGCCAATTGGGTATATCAATTTTCTATTTTATCCTTTTGTATGAATATACTCGTATTACCCTACAATTCGTGTGTTGTGGCTTATGAGCGTATGTCTTTCTATGCTTATTTGAGTATCGTGGAAGCTGTATTGAAACTAATGATAGTAGTTGTCCTTAGTTACTTCATTGTGGATAGATTGATACTTTATGGAGCTTTAACTTTGATGGTAAGTGTATTGATAATGCTGGCCTATCATTCCTATTGTAAGCATATGTTTGAGATTTGTCAATATCGATACATCAAGGATACAATATTACTGAAAAAGATTTTAGGATTTTCTGGTTGGAGTTTACTGGAGAATATAGCTGATATTTTAGTAACCAGTGGTATAACATTCTTGTTGAATATTTTTATTGGCGTTTTTATGAATGCCGTGGCAGCCATTGCTAATCAAGTAAACGGAGCTTTATTTTCTCTAGTACAGAATTTTCAAACGGCTTTTCGTCCTCAAATAGTTAAATCATATTCTGCTGGTGAGAGTTCCTTCTTTTATTCCCTAATTTATAAGAGCTCAAAATTTTCTTTTTTCTTATTCTTTTTTTTTGCTTTACCAGTATTACTTAATACTAATTTTATTTTTAGCATTTGGCTAAAAGAGGTGCCTGAATATGTGGTGGAGGTGACACAAGTTATTTTGCTATTTAGGTTAGTGGCTTCTCTTTCCGGTTCGTTATGGATGTCAATAGAAGCTGCCGGAGTAATAAAGAAATATCAGATAATTTCTTCTTTCATTTTATTGTTGAACTTGCCCTTGTGTTACATGGCATTAAAGCTGGATTATAATCCTATTTGGATATTTGTAATAAGGGGGGCTATTGTAGTGGTGTCTCATGTAGCTAGAGTGATTTATGCACACGTTTATATTTCAGTTTCTATCAGAAGATACTTTAAAGAAGTCATAGGAAGTATTGTTGGTGTAATTGTATTGTCTTCGATATTACCTGTTTTTGTGGCTCATCATACAGAGGGATGGGAGAGATTATGGCTTACCACTATACTTTCTGTATTTACTATAAGTATTGCTGTTTTTTTTGTGGGTATAGATAAGTGGGATCGCGCGAATGTGAAGAAAATTATATATAACAAATTGTCATGGAAGAGAATTTAAATGAAATTTATAATCCTGAAGGTTCAGAATTGAGGAATGCGCAATATCATATGCTCCATATACTTCATTTTTTGGCAGATATATGTGAAAAACATCACTTGAAATATTGGATTGCATATGGTACGTTGTTAGGGGCTGTTAGGCACAAAGGATTTATCCCTTGGGATGATGATGTGGACATTGAAATGCCTTATGAAGATTATGCAAAGTTGGTTAAGATTCTGAAAGCAGAGAATCATCCCGATTATGTTTTTCAAGACCACAGTACAGATCCTTATTACTATTTTGCATGGGGAAAGGTAAGGGAGAGAAACTCTGTGGTGGATAGATTGGATCCGGACATAGGAAAGCTTTGGAAATTTAATGGCTATTATGTGGATATTTTTCCAGTAGAAAAAGCGCCTGCTATCTGGGTTAGAATGTCTGGTTTGGTGTATAATGCCAAAGTCGCTGGTATGCGTAACTCTACAATTCCCTTATGCCATATTCTAGCTAATGTGCATTATGCAATTTGTACAAAGTATTTTTTTAATTTTCTCCGTACATTGGCTAAATTATTTCCAAAAAGTAAATTGAATTTGACGTACGGATGTGGATTCACGTATAACTATTCGAAGGATGATATTTATCCGTTGGGAAGGATGTTGTTTGAGGATAGATTTTTTTTTGTACCTCATCATTATGAAGAAGTGTTGAGAAAAATTTATGGTGATGACTTTATGCAGATACCTTCTAAAGAGAAAAGGATTGTTCACACTACATTAACTTTAGAAAATAAATAAACATATATTGAGCATGATAACATTGAGCCGGAAAGAAGATTGTTGTGGCTGTGGGGCTTGCATGGCAGTTTGTCATTATGCAGCTATCTCTTTTACTGCCGATAATGAGGGGTTTAGTTATCCTATAGTGAATGAGCAAAACTGTGTGAATTGTGGATTATGTGAGGACGTTTGTCCATTATTCATCACTACACACAAAAACGATAATTTTACAATGGAGAGCCGTTTTTACGCTATTTGGCATAAAGATAAACAAATCTTGAAAAATAGTAGTAGCGGAGGTGCTTTTTGGGCTTTAGCTCAATGGGTAATTGCCCAGGGAGGTGTAGTGGTTGGTGCAGCCTATTCTGAGCACATGCAAGTAAATCATGAAGTAGCTTCTTCTTTGTCTGAAGCACGGAGATTTAGAGGGAGTAAATACGTACAGAGTAATACAGAGGGAATTTATCTTGATGTTAAGAACAATTTGTCAACAGGAAAGATAGTGCTATTTACGGGTACTCCATGTCAGGTAAAAGCATTGAAACTTTTTTTAAGGAAACCGTATGTCAATCTTATTACAGTTGATTTGGTTTGTCATGGAGTGGCGAGTCCTAAACTATTTGCTGATTATGTTTCAAAGGTAAATCGACTGTATCATAATAGATTGTCCTCTATAAATATGCGTGATAAGAGTTTGATAGGTTGGGGGCATGTATTTTCTTATCGTAATGGGAAGAATGTGGTAGATGCTGTAAGGATATCCAATTGGGGGCGGCTTTATTTTTCTGAATTAATAAATAGACCTGCTTGTCATAAATGTATATTTACTACTCTTAAGCGAAGTGGAGATATTACATTGGGAGATTATTGGGATGATAGAAGGTTGCGTCCAGATTTGTATTCCAGGGATGGTATTTCACTTTTTATGATAAATACTAAAAAAGGTATTGAGGTATTTGAGGCAATACAGCATGACGTTTTCTTTTCCGAGATTACCAGTGAGGAAGCCATGCAGTCTCAGTTAAAGCATTCGACAAAAGCTAATATGGAAAGAAGTACTTTTTGGAAATTATATCAAGAAAATGGTTTTGAGGCAGTTTATGCTCGTTACTTCAAAGAGTCTTTTTATCGAAGATTGGGGCGAAAGTTAAAACGATTATATACCGGATATAAGCATAAAAACTGATGTCTTTTTATACTAAGAGAATCTTTCATATAGGCACTGTTCTGCTATTATTGTATCTTTTCTCTGTTTTTTATGTCACAATGCAGGGAGAAATAGGAGTGCAGCTAAGTTCATTATTGGGAAGAATATTTCTGACTTTATTTTTGGGTTGTATTTTTGTTTATCTATGTACTTTCCGTACGGTCGGGAATACAGATATACAAAAACTTCTTTTTGTTTGGCTTTTAGGGATTGCTTTTTTATCGAGTATATCATTAATAAGATATGGGGTAATAGAAGTGAATTTTATATTCTTATTGTCAGTTTTCCCTTATTTTATATTCTGCTTTTTTAGTTTTGCATTTTCCAAACAATTGATGTCTGAAAATTTTGTGGTGACATGTTATCAAGTATTTCTTTTTATTACTTGTCTATCTTTTATCAATACACAAAGTGTGGTAAATAGTATACGTGGAGGATTTTCAGGATTAAATCATGCTTATTTTGCCATATTGGCGCTTCCTATGTGTCTGGTCTCTAAAAAGAAATGGATTTCTGTGATATTTTTCATCTTGACTATTTATGTGGCTTTGATTTCTATGAAGCGGACTGGTGTCATAGCTATGTTGGGTGGTGTCGTACTTTTCTTTTTTCTGAATTTTATTTTTAGTAAGCACAAAAGCACTCTTAGAAAACGTAGTTTGTATATGCTGATAGTTTTTATAATGTTTGCTTTATGTAGTATATGGTTATTGATGAATGGAGAAAATAAAGAAATGTTTGAGTTTTTGCTTTCCCGTTTCGATAATATTGGTACAGATGGGGGGAGTGGCAGGAGCGATATCTATTTATCTATTATTCATAAAATAGTTACAGGAAATTTATTTGACTTTTTAGGAGGACATGGAGGAAACCAGGTTGTACAGGATTTTAGTTTTCATCTGACTGCTCATTGTGATTTTTTAGAAATATTATATGATTACGGTTTTTTTGCTCTTTTGCTTTTTGGAATAATTCATGGTGTTTTGATAAAAAAAATGTTTGATTTAGTAAAGATGCGTTCGCCTTACGCTTTTGCTTTTACTTATTCATATTTTTGTTTTTTTTTATTTTCTGCTTTTTCACATATATTGATATACACTTACTCTATGTTATTGTTCCCATTTTGGGCTCTTGTTTTTTCTAAGACTTCAAAAATATGAAAAAAATAGGTGTACTAGCTTATCATTCAGCTTGTAATTTTGGTGCTAATTTACAAATTTACTCTACTGTAGGTTATTTAAAAAAGTATGGCTACCAACCTTTAGTAATTAACTGGGTAGCTTCCGATCTGGAAAAAATATATCATATGCAGATACCGAAATCACAAGTAAATGTACATCGTGAGTTTGTAAACGACTATTTACCTTTGACTCGTTTGTGCCGTACGTCAGTTGATATTGCTAATGTGATAAAGGAAGAGCAAATAGATGCAGTGATTATAGGTAGTGACGCTGTGGCTCAACATCATCCTTTTTTGTCGCGCATATTTTTTCCTTCACGTCGTATTCTGTCAGTCGCTCATTATACGTCTGATCGTATGTTTCCTAACCCTTTTTGGGGAATTTTTGTAGAGTTGCTTGATAAAAAAATTCCTCTTGTCTATCTTTCTGCTTCTTCTCAGAATTCAGATTATAGATATATTCATGGAAGACTGAAACAACAGATGAGAGAGGCTTTGCAACACTACTCTTATATCTCAGTGAGGGATTCTTGGACCCAAAGAATGTTCTCGTATCTTACTGGAAAAGATAAGAATAATTTTCCCATTACGCCAGATCCGGTTTTTGCATTTAATCACAATCTTTTTACCCTTATACCTTCTAAGAAGGAGATTTTGATAAAGTACGCCTTGCCTGAGAAATATCTGTTGGTATCCTTTGTAAATTCGTTCGTTGTAAAGCAATCTTGGCTGAATCGGTTTAAGGTTGTAGCGGGAAAGAGTGGATATACTTGTGTGGCTTTTCCGTTTCCAACCGGAATTACATTTAAACACCCCTTTGACAAGGAAATTCCTCTGCCTCTACCTCCTTTGGATTGGTATGCATTGATTAAGTATGCATCTGGCTATGTGGGGCAAAATATGCATCCCATTGTTGTGTCATTACATAATTCTGTTCCTTTCTTCAGTTTTGACAATTATGGTATTACTCATTTTAAATGTTTTGTGAACAGAAAAAGTAGTAAGATTTATCATATATTGGAGCAAGCTGGTTTTCTAGAAAACCATTTTTCAGCTTTGAATTATTGGGTGAGTCGTCCTACGCCTCAATGGGTACTTGACAGAATAATACATTTCAATAAGGAAAAGTGTACTATGTTTGCAGATGGCTATTATCAAAAGTATCAAACTATGATGGATGATATAAAAAAAATAATATGAATATATTGTATGTAGGAAATACAGCTACGAAAATTTCGTCTGGTTATGACCGATTAAATCAGCGTAATATGGATATGTTATGCAGCTTACCAAGTATTCATGTGGATGTCGTTGAATTTTCTCGGTCTCGATCTATTCTTGATTTATTGACACTTCGTATTGGAGGAATGAGTCATCAGTTGATATGTGATGTAAGGCATAGGTTAGAACAATGTAGATATGATTTTGTCTTTTTGAGTTCTTCGTTGCTGGGTGAACTTGCAGAAAAAATAAAAGAGGAATACCCAGAAATAAAAATTATATGTAATTTTCATAATATAGAGCGTCATTATGCCTATGAATTTTTAAAAGTGTCCGGTTGGAAGCATCTTCCTTTCTTTTTGGCTGCAAAAAGAGCAGAGAAAAAGGCGGTTGACAATATGGGTTATTCATTAGTGTTGAACGATAGAGATGCTTTTTTATTGTGGAAAATATATAATAGAAATGCTGATTTAATACTTCCAATTGCACAAAAAGATATTTTTGTTCGGAATGAGTTTAAGGAAGATGTGATTCTGTTACCAAAGGATATAATTTATCTATTTATTGGAGTTTCGTTTTTTGCCAATATAGAGGGATTACGTTGGTTTATATCTAAAATATTTCCTCATATACCAGGAAAGTTAATAATAGTTGGTAAAGGAATGGAGATATTGAAGCGTGAGTTTTCGTCTGATAGGATTGAAATACATGGCTTTGTAGAATCTCTTTCTTCTTATTACGAAAAGGCTACGGTTGTAATTGCACCGATTCTCTCGGGTGGGGGGATGAAAACGAAAATAGCAGAAGCACTCATGTTTGGAAAGAGAGTGATTGGCACTAAAGAAGCTTTTGAAGGTTATATTGTGGATGGGGACAGTTTGATGCAATGTGATACATGTGTTGACTTTATTAATTGTGTTAGAGATATGGCGAGTCATATGCCATTAAACAATTTTAGTAATAAATCACGTCAATTGTATTTGGAATATTATAGTATAAATGGGGTTTTGAAACATTTTAATGAGTCTATTTGGAAATGGATGAAAAGCTAAAAATACCATTAGTTTCAGTTATTGTTCCTATTTATAATTTGGAATCTTATGTAGGTACTTGTCTGGAAAGCATTATAAATCAAACGTATCAGAATTTGCAGATTATAGCAGTCAATGATGGGTCATCCGATTTTTCACTACAAGTATTGGAAAGATATCAGCAGATAGATAGGAGGGTAAAGATTATTAATCAACAGAATGCTGGTGTGTCTGCAGCTAGAAATCGGGCTTTAGATGAAGCTATAGGACAATATGTGATGTTTGTAGATGGTGATGATTGGATTGATGCAACAATGGTTGAAACTTTGCTTAATCTTTGTATTGAATATAATGCGGATGCCACTTGTTGTAATGCTGTATTTGAAGACCCTAAGAGGTGCGACAAACGTTACTGCTTCTCTAATTTTGAGATGAAAATATTAAAAGATGAATCTATTCTTCGTGCTTATTTATTGGGACAGAATTTATTGTCTAGTGTGTGTGGGCGATTATATAAGTTGGATGTTTTGAAATATAATGCTTTGACATTTGAAGAAGGTATAGAAATTGGAGAAGATGGCTTCTTCTCTCTCCAATTTATGGCTTATGCTAAATCTGTAGTGATAATTAGTGATGCTTTTTATCACGTTTTAGTTCGTCCATCAAGTGTTACTCGTTTTAATGTTAGAACTGAAATATCTGAATGGAATGCATTTGCCTTTAAAGACTATTTAGAATCTAACTTATTATGGAACTTACATGAAATGGAATATAGAGCATGGTATATACGGGCTGCTAATTCTCATTTATATCGATTAGCTTTATTGCTGTCATACAAGGAATATAAAAAATATTGGCATAGATATAGCTCTGCAACTAAATATTTGTATTATAATCAGTTTAAAGTTAGGAGACTATTAGGAAGACGTAACTCTGTCTTGGCATTTTTAGGAAAATCAGCATTTCTTTCATATTGGGCAATGTGGCTTTATAGACATATTTATGGACGTGTATTATATTAAAAGGAATGAATAAGGTACTTGTTGTTTCTGTTTTTGGAGGTGGATTAGGTAATAATCGACAGAATAATATATTATATCGGCAACATGAAAATACGGTATTGATTACTTCAGATTTTAATCATGAAAAAAAAAGGTATAAAACAAAGAGTGAAATGGAAAATTCTATTTGTATCCATGTTCCTTCTTATATGAAGAATCTTTCATTAAAACGTATTTATAGTCATATTATTTTTGCTTATCATTTAAAGAAATTCTTAGATTCTCTTCAGCAAATACCATTAACCATTTATTGTGCAATGCCTACTTCTACAGCTGCTTATGTCTGTGGAAAATATTGTAAAAAACATGGAGTGAGGTTTGTAGTGGATGTGATTGATTTATGGCCAGATTCTTTGTTACCTATTATAGTTGGAATAAAAGGGCAATTATTGAAGTATTTCATTTATCCTTGGAAGTATATAACTGTACAAGCATATAAAATGGCTGATGTGATATTAGGAGAATCCAAACAATATGCTGATGAAGCTGCTCTTTATAATAACAAGGCTTCTATATATCCTTTATATTTAGGAGTTGATAGAAATGAAGTGAATGAACTTATAACCAATAGTACTCTTGCTTTAAATAGGTCGAATGATGAAATATGGATTGGCTATGCCGGTAGTCTAGGTACGAGTTATGATTTTGAGACATTGGTAAAAGGGGTAGCTTCTCTTAATGGGAAATATCAATATAAACTTTTTTTTATAGGAGATGGGGTTTGCCGTACTGAAATAGAAAATCTTATAAATCAATATTCTGTAAATGCGGAGATTACGGGGTTTTTGAAATATGGTGATTTATTAAAGTATTTATCTTATTGTGATATTGCGGTGAATATCTTCCGTGATAAGACGAAAGTGGTACATAGCTATAAGTTCAATGATTATGTAGCGACAAATTGTTTCATTTTAAATTCTTTGCCAGGAGAAACAGCTGATATGATTGACCGGTATAAGGTTGGACTCAATTTTGATTTTAAGGACAATACTTTTGATAAGGTACTTCTACTGTGTTTGGCATTTTGGGATGATTATAGAGAGTGGAAGTTGAATAATAGGAAATTAGTAGATGAATTACTTGATAAGGAAGTTATATACTCTAAAATAGAAACTATTTTATCAAAATAAATGCTATGTATAAATGTTTTTTTAAACAGTTGATTGATTCCATCATAACTTTGTGTATACTGGCTTTTCTTTGGCCTATTTTATTACTTATTACTATTTGGTTGCATTTTGCCAACAAAGGTGCTGGAGCCTTTTTTGCTCAGGAACGTCCCGGAAAGGATGGAAAAATCTTTCGGGTTATAAAGTTTAAGACCATGACGGATGAACGGGATACGGAGGGCAATTTGTTACCGGACGCTGTACGTTTGACAAAAGTTGGAAGTTTTGTACGTTCTACTTCGATAGATGAGCTTCCACAATTACTTAATGTCTTGAAAGGGAATATGGCTTTGATAGGTCCCCGCCCTTTATTGCCTCAATACTTACCGCTTTATAGTAAAGAACAAGCTCGTCGTCATGAAGTCCGTCCGGGGATTACGGGTTGGGCGCAGGTGAATGGGCGTAATGCCATCAGTTGGTCAAAGAAATTTGAATTGGATGTTTGGTATGTTGACCATTGTTCATTTTTGCTTGATTTGAAGATAATATTTTTAACATTGAAGAAAGTGTTTTTGCGTAAGGATATTAGTTCAAATACTTCAGTAACGATGGAAGCCTTCACTGGAAATAATTGAAATTAAGAATATGAAAGATGTAGTAATTTATGGCGCAGGCGGTTTGGGGCGTGAAATAGCTTGTTTGCTTTGTGCTATAAATAAAAAGAAACAGGTTTGGAATTTTATCGGTTTCATAGATGATGCAAAAAATGTGGATGATGAAAACGAATATGGTCGGGTTTTAGGTGGGATGGATTATCTAAATGCTTATTCTCGACAACTTAATGTGATAATAGCCATTGGTAACCCTCATGGAGTAGCTTCCATCGTTTCAAGGATATACAATGACAATATTGTATTTCCCAATATTTATGCTCCCAATTTAAGATTTGCTGATTCTAAAAATATGCAGATAGGTAAGGGAAATATTTTTTCTTGGGATTGCCATATAAGTTGCCATGTAACAATTGGTGATTTCAACACTTTCAATGGAGATGTTATAGTTGGACATGATGCTGTAATAGGTAATTATAATTCTTTTATGCCAGGAGTACGTGTTTCTGGCGAGACTACAATTGGAAATGAAAACTATTTCGGTGTTTCTTCCATCGTGTTGCAGAAAAAGAAGGTTGGAAATAATACTGTGGTAGGTGCCGGAAGTGTTATAATTCGTTCTACGAAAGACAATTCGACATATATGGGTAATCCTGCTACTTTAATTAAATATTAATAATAAAATAATTAATCATGGACTTAAATGATTTTATAGAGCATTTTGCAGAACAGTTTGATGAAACTGAAAAGATTGTGTTTACTGCTGAGACTGTATTTAAAGAGTTGGACGAGTGGTCATCATTGATTGCTTTATCGGTAATGGCGATGGCAGATGAAGAATATGATGTACAGTTGAAAGGGGATGATATTTTAGCTTCAAGAACTATAGAAGATTTATATAATCGAGTAGCATTAAAAAGAGCTTGATATGTACAATCCTTATTCTTTATCTGGCAAGACAATTTTGGTGACAGGAGCTTCTTCGGGCATAGGAAAAGCCACTGCTGTAGAGTGCTCTCGTTTGGGGGCAAAACTTATTTTAGTGGGAAGAAATAAAGAACGATTAGAAGAGACATTTTCCCAACTGGAAGGAGAGGGGCATATAATGAGAATTCTTGATCTGACAGATGTTGATGCATTAGAAATGTTTGTCAAAGAATTGCCTGAAATACATGGTTGTGTGAATAATGCAGGTATTGGCGGTAAACAACCTATTGCTTTCATTAAGCGTGAAGAATTGCAGCATATTTTGAATACTAATGCTTTGGCACCTATTTATCTGACACAATTTCTCATAAAAAAGAAAAAGATGAAACGTGGTTCATCTATGGTTTTTACTTCCTCTATTTCTGGTGTTTATTCGGTGGATATTGGTAATGCAATGTATTCCATGACTAAAAGTGCAATAGATGGTTTCATGAAGAATGCAGCCATAGAATTAGCTGTAAAGGGGATAAGAATCAACAGTGTAAATCCAGGAATGGTAGATACTCCTATTAATGATATTGATAGTTTTACAGAGGAACAAAAACAAAAAGATATTAGCAATTATCCACTTAAACGTTATGGATTGCCCAATGATGTGGCATGGGGGATTATTTATTTATTATCAGATGCTTCATCATGGGTTACGGGAACAAGTTTAAAAATAGATGGTGGATATTCATTGTAATTACTTATAAATTGAGATATGGCATTTTTATCATTTTCTAATGTAAAGTTTGCAGGGGTTGCTGCTGCTGTTCCAAAAATAGTCAAAGAAATAAAAGACTTGAGTTTTTTTTCTCCTGGCGAGGCTGATAAGGTGATAGCATTAACGCATATTGAGCGCTCCAGGATGGTCCCAAAAGGCATGTGCTGTTCGGATTTGTGTTATGAAGCAGCAGAGCAATTGATAGAAAGGCTTCAATGGAATAAGCAGGATATTGGGGCATTGATATATGTGTCATTGTCTCGTGATTATCTTACTCCCCATACTTCTGCACTCCTCCAGGACAAACTTGGATTGTCTAAAGAGTGTTATGCGATAGATGTACCTTTAGCATGTTCCGGATATGTTTACGGTTTGTCTGTCATTGCAGGTCTTATGCAGAATGGGGGAATAAAGAAGGGGTTGTTATTGGTAGGAGAAACAACTTCTCAATTGCAATCACCATTAGATAAGACTATATGGCCTTTGCATGGTGATGGAGGTACAGCTACCGCTTTAGAGTTTAATGAAGGAGCAAGCCCTATGTTATTCCATTTTGCAACAGATGGGTCAAGAGGTGATGCAATTATTAATCTTGATGGTGGTATGCGCCATCCGATAACAGAAGAGTCTATGAGAATGATTGAAGTGGAACCCGGGATTATTCGTAACCGTACTCAATCCGTTCTTGATGGTATGAATGTATTTGGATTTTCCATCAAGGAACCTCCAGCCAGTATTAAATCTCTTACGGAACATTATGATTTCTCATTGGATGATATTGATTATCTGATTTTACATCAAGCTAACAAATATATGGATGATAAAATAGGTAAGAAGTTGAAAGTACCAGCTGACAAAATACCTTTCTCTTTGATGCAATATGGGAATACAAGCAGTGCTTCTATACCTATTACAATGGTTGTCGGTATAGGTGAAAAATTATCTTTAGAAGATGCTGATGTTGTAATTTGTGGTTTTGGTTCAGGTTTGTCTTGGGGGAGTGCTTATATTAAACTGAACCATATTATATGCCTGCCTCTGATTGAATTGGATTAATTATGAAAAGACTTGAAGGACGTACTGCTCTCATTACGGGTTGTAATCGAGGAATAGGCAAGGCAATAATGCAAGAACTGGTTGCCAGTGGAGCCAATATTATAGCTTGCACTCGTAAACAGACAGCTGAGCAGGATGCTTTCTATAAGCAATGCCAATCAGAATATGGAATACAGATATATCCTATCTACTTTGATTTGTCTGATGAGGATGCCATACGGATTGCTTTAAAAGAAATATACTCTTTAAAAATTGCCATAGATATACTTGTGAATAATGCCGGTATATTGAATACGGACGGGTTACTTCGATTGAAGATGGAAGATGCCCATAGGGTGATGCAAGTGAATTATTTTGCTCCCCTGCAGATTACACAAGGAATTGTGAAATTGATGTTGCGCTCAAAATCGGCATCTATAATCAATGTGGCATCTATTGCAGCCTTGAAACCGACCGTGGGTAACACTGTATATGGCGCCAGTAAAGCAGCCCTTATAAGTATGACTACTTGTTGGGCAAAAGAACTTGCTTCAGCCAAGATTCGAGTGAATGCTGTAGCACCGGGGTATCTTGATACAGATATGAGTACCTCTGTTGATAGCAAAGTGATGGGACAACTGATTGACGATACATCATTGAAAAGATTGGGCACTGTGGAGGAAGTGGCTAAAGTCGTTTCATTTCTTGCCAGTGATGATTCGTCATATATTGACGGTGAAGTTATAAAAATTACGGGGGGGTATAGAATATGATTGAAAATAAAATAATTAGCCTGGAAAAAGATTGTTATGATATGAAACTTAAGGCTCTTGAAATGGCTTTAAGTACGGGCAGTAACGGTTCTCATATAGGTGGAGCTTTCTCTGCCATGGAAATATTTGCAGCGCTCTATTCGGTAGCCCATGTGGATGATACATTTGACGAGAAAAGGGACCGGATAATCGTCAGTAAGGCACATTGCGTTTTGGCTTACTATACGGCCTTGTGGAAGAAAGGCCTGCTGTGTGAGAAAGATTTATCCACATTTGATAAGAATGGTACCTCTTTTCATGGACATCCACATCGGAATTTAACTTATGGAATAGAATTTTCGGGAGGTAGTCTTGGCTTGGGGCTGTCTTATGCTGTAGGGGTAGCTTTGGCTATGCAGAAAAAGCACCAGAGTAATAAAGTCTATGTGCTATTGGGGGATGGAGAGTGTGATGAGGGAATCGTATGGGAGTCATTGATGTCTATTGCAAATTTCAAACTGAATAACCTTATAATCATTGTAGATAAAAATGGCTATCAGCTAGATGGTTCTACCGAAGAAATCATGAATCAATACTCTTTGGAAGAAAAGTTCAAGTCGTTTGGTTTGGAAGTGGAGGTCGTAAATGGGCATTCTATAGAGGAGTTGCTATGCGTTTTGAATAAGCCATCTGACGTATCAAGGGTGATTATCGCAGATACAGTAAAAGCGAATGGTATTTCATTTCTGATGAATAATAAGATGGCGCATCATTGCGTGTTGTCATTGAAGAAATATGAAAAAGCTGTAGAAGATATAAAAGCAATGTATGATGGGAAATAGTAAGATTAATCCTAAGATTTATTCAGCTTTAGGACAAGGTGGAAGTATGTTTGGTATCACATTGCCCGATGTGGCTCGGAAAACGGATAATGTGATTGTTCTCTCGGCTGATATGTCAACACCTGCCGGACTTGATAAATTCAAGTCCTTGTATCCAGACAAGTTTTTCAACTTAGGAATTGCTGAGCAAAACATGATTGGAGTGGCAGCCGGATTGACGGATGAAGGATATAAAACAATATCCGTAGCCCAGGCTTGTTTTGTTTCAATGCGTTGCTTTGAACAAGTCCGCCAATTCCTGGGGTATATGCATTCGGCACAAATTCTTGTGGGGATTGGTTCCGGATTTTCGTTGACACTAATGGGAAATACCCACTATGCGTTGGAGGATATTTCATTGATGAAAACAATTCCCGGTATGACAGTAATAGCCCCTTGCGATGCGTTAGAGGCAATGAAAGCTCTTGAATCTGCCGTGGAAATGGATAGCCCAGTGTATATTCGTTTGTATGGGGGAACTGCAACTCCTATTGTCTATCATGAGGATTTTGATTTCAAAGTTGGTAAATCGGTCTTATTACGGGAAGGTAAGGATTTGCAGATTATAGCTACCGGGAGTATGGTGTATATTGCTATGCAGGCAGCTGAAATTTTAGCAGGGAAAGGAGTTTCTGCTTCTGTTGTCGATATGCATACTGTCAAACCTCTGGATATTGAAGTTATAGATTTTAATGCGCCTTTCATTGTTTCTCTTGAAGAACACCGTATGGTTGGAGGTATGGGCGACTCCTTGGCAGATTACTTATCACAATATAACTCACATCCTAAATTGTTGAAAATAGGAGCTTCGGATAGTTTTTCCATAGTGGGGGACTATCCTTATATAATGGAACAGAACGGATTATCAACTGATAAAGTCGTAGAACGGATTATGTCATTTATAAATAGATAAATTATGAACGTAAAAGAAAAAGTATTTGAGATTGTAGCTTCTGTCTGTGAAACGGAAGTATCCAATGTTAATGAGAATAGTACAATCGGTGATTTTCCCCAATGGGATTCTATGGGACATTTGACAATCCTTTCTAATGTAGAAGAGGCTTTTGATATCAATTTTGAGCCGGAAGAGATGATGGATCTGGAAGATGTCCATGATATCATAGCAGCTGTGGAGGAAAAGTTGTAATAATTATGGTGATAGAGGAAATCATATATCGGCATTCAATCACTTCTCCCGAAAAGACGGCCGTCATTTCGGGGGAAGTGATTGTCTCTTATCGTGTCTTGTGGAACAATATAAAGCATGCGGCTGCCTATTTCATTTCTAAGGGAGTGGGAAAGGGCGACCGGATCATTGTCTCTGCAAGTAAAAATATAGATTTCATTTATGCCTATTTTGGAGCGCATCTGGCAGGAGGTATTTGTGTCCCGATTGATCCGGAGACCAATGTAACCCGTCTGGAAAGGATCATTGATTGTGCGGTACCTTCCATGATTATCGGCGAGCTACGCAATAAAGGGGGACACGAGGTGCTTCCGTTCACAGAGATAGAATCCGATAAGGATTTTGATGTGGTTTTTCCTCAAGAGAGGGATATTGCCGACCTTCTGTTTACTACCGGTACCACCGGTATGCCCAAAGGGGTGGTTTTGTCCTACTCCAACCAATTGTCCGCTGCAAATAATATAAATACTTTCATAGGGAATACTTCCGAGGATATTGAATTGCTGGCTTTGCCTATCAGTCATTCTTTCGGCTTGGGCCGGCTGAGATGTGTACTGGCTAAAGGCGCCACTCTAGTCCTCTTGGGCAGCTTTGCCAGCATGAAGAGATTCTTCGGTGAGATAGAAAGATGCAGGGTTACGGGTTTTGGTATGGTGCCTGCCAGCTGGGCCTATATTGCCAAGATGAGTGCGGATAGGATTGCCCGATATGCCTCCCAATTGAGGTATATAGAGATAGGCAGTGCATTTATGCCGAAAACTGAGAAAGAGAGATTGATGCGTCTGTTGCCTAATACCAAGATATGTATGCACTATGGGTTGACCGAAGCTTCGAGAAGCGCTTTTATCGATTTCCATACCGATATGGAACACTTGGATTCAGTGGGCAAGTCTTCTCCCGGTACGGAGATTGTCGTTTGTGATGAACAAGGAAATTTACTTGCGGCAGGGCAGGAGGGAGAGTTGTGCGTAAAGGGTGGACATGTGTGTGCTGGCTATTGGGGGGTATCAGAAGATATCTTCAGGAATGATTTTTATAACGGCTATTTCAAAACCGGAGATTGGGGCTACATTGACCACTCCGGCTATATATACCTGAAAAGCCGTAAAAAGGAGATTATCAATGTCGGCGGGAAAAAAGTCAGCCCGATTGAGGTCGAAGAGGCCCTGAACTCCATTTCGGGTATTGAGGAGTCTGCATGTATCGGTGTGCATGATGATGTGATGGGAGAAGTCGTGAAGGCTTTCATCGTTGGCTGCCTGACGGAAGAGGATGATGAAAGGGTCCGGAAAGAGATGGGGGCTCTGGTGGAGAATTATAAGATACCGGTCTATCTGGAACATATTGATAGTATCCCCCGAACGACATCGGGCAAGATACAACGGTTATTGTTGAAATGATTATGAATGAACGAAGCATAGTTGAAGAATTGTTGAACAGACCTCCTTATGATGGGAGTGAAGAATGTGATAATTTGTTTATGGAAGCTCTGCGTGATGAGCTTGTTTTCCATTATGAGCACAATGAGATGTATCGGCATTTTTGTGAGAGGAAGAACTTTAATCCCCATGAGCCGATTCATTCGGTGGATGAACTTCCGCCAGTGGCCGTCAGTGTGTTCAAGGAATTGGGATTCAACCTGAATTCAGTTCCCCGGGAAGAGCTGACTTTGGCATTACAGTCCTCTGCCACTTCAGGAATACCGAGTACCGTAGTCATTGATAAGATAACAGCAAAAAGACAAGGTAAAGCAATGGTAAAGGTGGTCAGTGAATTCATTGGCAAAGAGAGGAAACCTTTCCTGATTATGGATATTGATCCCCGTTCTGCCTCCAGAAAATTGCTTGGAGCAAGATTTGCCGCGGTGACCGGGTATCTTAAGTTTGCGAGTAAAGTCGGTTATTTCCTGAAAGCGGATGAGAACGGTCTCTCATATTTTGATGTGGAAGGCATTCAGGCATTTATAAAAGAATTGCCATTCGGGCAGCCTGTTGTAGTTTTTGGATTCACTTATATATTGTATCAACATGTATTGAAGTCAATACTGGAATCAGATGTGAGACTGCATTTGCCTGAAGGTTCCAAGATAATCCATATTGGAGGTTGGAAAAAATTGGAAAGTGAGAAAATAAGCAAAGAACTTTTTAATGAGCAATTAGCGCGGTGCTTTGGCATTTGTCCGGAAGATGTCATCGACATTTATGGATTTACAGAGCAGATGGGGTTGAACTATCCGGATTGTGCCTGTGGCTGTAAGCATGCCTCTTCTTATGTGAAAGTCCTGGCCCGCGATACCGTTACAAGAAGTGCCCTTCCGGCGGGAAAGGAAGGGATGCTTGAATTTATAACTCCTATTCCTCATTCTTATCCGGGCAATGTGGTATTGACAGATGATATCGGCATTCTGGAAGATTCGCCTTGTCCTTATGGGCGTCCGGGACAGAGGTTCCGTATTGTCGGACGGTTGAAGAAAGCGGAGGTCAGAGGATGTGGGGATATTCTTTCCTCCAAGTTGGTGTTTCAACAGAAAGAAGGGACGGAAATAAAGTCGGACTCTCATCTGGACATTCAATATTTTAGGGGAACTTTGAAAGGAAATACGGGAGAGGAGCGGCTGCAGGGTATTATTTCTTGTCTGAATGATAAACTGGACTGGCTTCGGCAGCAACCGGTCGAGGCACTGATTGGCATCATTGGTGAAGTCTCAAAGAAATGGCTGTCCGATGAACGTTTTTCCTTTTTGAAGGACAAAGGCTTGCTGTTCTTGTCGAATTGGTGTGAAGCGTCTCATTTAAGGCAGATAGTCGAAGAGGGTCTGAGGGGAAATATGAGGTATTGCGATACCTTCTTGCATTTTCCAAATTCTTCAAAACATTTCTTGAAGGCAAATTCGCGAGGACTGGCTTGTCATTGGATGGCAGGTAATGTACAAATATTAGGTGTGTTTGCCTTGGTCCAATGTATCATAACTAAAAATGTGAACTTATTAAAGGTCTCTGCCAAGGATGACGGTGTGTTCCGTGCGCTTTTGAGTGCTTTTGAGGGAGTTACTTATACAACTGAAGATGGCTATACACTTGAAGGTTCGGCTCTGATGGATACTGTGGCTGTTGTATATTTCTCGAGAGATGCCAAAAAATTGGGAGAGTTGATGTCCGGGTCTGCCCAGGTCAGAATTGCATGGGGAGGGAAAGAGGCTGTTGAGACGGTGGCAAAGTATCCTTCGATGATTGACTGTGAAACAGTTGTTTTCGGCCCCAAACTGTCTTATGCAGTAATTGCTAGGGAGGAGCTGTCATCGGAGCATGCTGCGAAGAAATTGGCAAGACGGGTGTCGGTAGATGTATCTGTTTTTGACCAGTCCGGTTGTGCATCACCTCATAATCTTTATATTGAGAAAGGAGGAATAGTTACTCCTGAACGTTTCTGTGAAATTTTAGCGGAGGCATTTCCCAAAACGGAAGCCCAAATTCCTAAACCATTCATATCTCCGGAACAGATATCTGCTGTTCACTCGTCCAGGGGAGTGTATGATTTTAAAGGTAGAGTTTGGGGAAGTGATACGATGTCATGGACAGTACTCTATTCAGAGGACAATGAACTTTGTAAGCCAGTGTATTCACGTGTGCTTATGGTACATCCGGTGGATCACATAAATGATGCATTGGTACATGTTCAGGATTATATCCAGACGATTGGCATTGCCGCTCCTGAAGATAAGGCCATTGATTTTGCAAATAAGGCTACAATGGCAGGTGTTGCCCGATGCCCTTTGATAGGCAGGATGTTGAACTTTGAAATGCCGTGGGATGGACTGTTTCTGATTGACAGATTGGTCAGATGGAATACCTTGGGCGGTCCTCTTTGTTGACGGGCAAAGTGGAAATGATTGAGATTGTTCGGATTGTCAATTCTGTATTTGAATCAAATACCTATTTGGCAATAAGCAGGAATTGTGACCTGTGTTTTTTGATTGATTGTGGAGATCCTGCCCCTATAATTGAGAACATAAACAATCGGGGATTACATTTGAAAGGTATTTTCATTACCCATTCCCATTTTGATCATATATATGGCTTGGATTCCATCATTGATGAATATCCGGAAACTCCCATCTATATCTCTGCTTTGGGAAAGGAAGGCTTGTACTCCGATAAATTGAATTTATCGCGCTATAGTCTGTGCCCTTATGTATTTCAACATTATAGTGTCATGAAAGAACTGAAAGAAGGGGATACTGTATATTTATATGGAAGTGCTGGAGTGGAAGTTTATGAGACTCCCGGTCATGATAGAAGTTGCCTGACTTACAAGTTTGGCAATTGTTTGTTTACAGGTGATGCGTTTATACCAGGGCTAAAGGTGTCCGCTTCATTTCCTAACAGCAATAAAGTATCCGCAGAACTATCCCGACAACGTATTCTTTCTTTATCGAAGGGGTGCCGTTTATATCCCGGTCATGGTGAGAATTATGAGAACTTTCAGCCGGAAGTATATTTATAGACTATTTCATTGGTTATTTATCCCCTATTATGTGAGGCGGAAGAGTTCTTCTTCTGTCGAATGAACCTGATTTATTTTACAAAGAAATGGATAAGAGAATATATCTTTGCCTCGCTCATATGAGCGGCAAGGAGATAGGCTTCATACAAGAAGCCTTTGATACCAACTGGGTTGTTCCTCTCGGACCGAATGTGAATGCCTTCGAGCAGGATTTGGAATGTTTTGTAGGGCAGGATAAAAAGGTGGTGGCTTTAAGTGCTGGTACTGCTGCTGTGCATCTGGCCCTGCTTGCTTGCGGAGTTGGTCAGGGTGACGAAGTGATAGTACAAAGCTTTACCTTCTGTGCCTCTTCCCATCCAGTGACCTACCTCGGTGCCACTCCGGTATTCGTGGATTCTGAGGCTGATACATGGAACATGGACCCGGTTCTTTTGGAGCAGGCTATTCGGGACCGTATCGACAAGACCGGCCGGAAGCCCAAAGCGATTGTTCCGGTGGCTTTGTATGGAATGCCCTACAAGATAGACCAAATCATGTCAGTGGCAGATAAATATGATATTCCGGTCATAGAGGATGCCGCCGAAGGCTTTGGAAGCAAGTTTGACGGGCAAGTTCTTGGAACTTTTGGCAAATATGGTGTGCTTTCTTTCAATGGCAACAAGATGATAACCACCAGCGGTGGCGGTGCTTTGATTTGCCCTGATGAGGAGTCTAAGAAAGAGATTATGTTCTATGCTACCCAGGCCCGTGAGTCCTATCCCTACTACCAGCATGAACGTATAGGCTATAATTATAGGATGAGTAACATTTGTGCCGGAATCGGTCGCGGTCAGATGACAGTAGTGGATGAGCACATAGTGCACCATAAGCATCTGTGCGGTCTGTATCGTGAGCTGTTGGCCGATGTGGAGGGAATCACGCTTCATGAGAATCCTTCCGGACGCTATAACAGCAATTATTGGCTGAACACGGTACTGCTTGACGAGAATCTGCATGTGAAAGGTGAGGAGGATGCCTACCGTGAGACTGTAAAAGGTGCCGTGGGCGGTGCTGCGGGTGTTACGCATGAGTCAATGAGTGCCCATACCTCTTGTGAGCCCAACTGTAATGTGGAAGCCATGCGTGTTTGTTTAGACCAAGCCGGTATCGAGAGCCGTCCCTTATGGAAGCCCATGCACCTCCAACCGGTATATGCAAATCATCCTGCTTATGTGAATGGCATTAGTGAAGGCTTGTTCAAGCGTGGTCTTTGCTTGCCGAGCGGTCCTTACGTGACGGATGAGGATGTGAGATACATAGTGAATGAAATGAAGGAGAGTATACTATGAAACTACATAGTATCAATTTTTTATGAACTAATTTCAGAAAACAGCTTCAGTGGGGCTGTTTTCTTTGTTTATAAGCATATTTGAGATGGTTATCGGGAACTCTTCCCTGACTTCGGGTGATGTCCATAATGTGATCCTTTGTGATAGAGAGCCATAGTTGTGTGTTGCCACTCTTATTTGAATAACCGTTCTTTGGCGGTGAATAATAACCAATAAACGTTTATCAATTATGGCAGTAGTAGCTTATTTAAG
>OJMK01001012.1_pt1 | contig 25154 bp, 26 predicted proteins | sample 1597201 | NCBI WGS metagenome assembly OJMK01 (sample SAMEA2452125, study PRJEB22498) | human gut metagenome | reverse complement strand
TGTACCGCGCCCGCAGCCTGAACGGCGACTACATCAAGTATTCTACCGTCACCGGCACGTCCTACACCAACACCAGCTACATCGAAAACGGCAATACCTACTACTACAAGGTGCGCGCTCTGGATGCCAGCGGCACGGCAGGCGCGTGGAGCAGTATCGTGTCCGTGACCTACCGCGCCGCCTCGACAGGCACTCTGTCCGCTCCCACCGTTACCGGCGGCAACGATGCGCAGGGCCGTCCCACGCTGAAATGGAACGCCGTCTCCGGCGCGGCCAAATACGAGGTGTACCGCGCCCGCAGCCTGAACGGCGACTACATCAAGTATTCTACCGTCACCGGTACGTCCTACACCAACACCAGCTATATCGAAAGCGGCAATACCTACTACTACAAGGTGCGCGCTCTGGATGCCAACGGCACGGCAGGTGCGTGGAGCAGCGTGGTCAGCGTCACCTACAAGCAGACCCTGCCCGCTCCCACCGTTACCGGCGGCAACGATGCGCAGGGCCGTCCGACCCTGACATGGAACGCCGTCTCCGGCGCGGCCAAGTACGAGGTGTACCGTGCCCGCAGCAAGGACGGCACCTACACCAAATACAGCACTACCACCGGCACCGCCTATACCAACAGCTCCTACCTCACCAGCGGCGCCACGTACTACTACAAGGTCCGCGCGCTGGACGCCAATGGTAACGCCGGCCCGTACAGCGCGGTGGTATCCGTTACCTGCCGCCTGAAGCTGACGGCCCCCACCGTCACCGGCGGCAACGACGCGCAGGGCCGTCCGACCCTGAAATGGAACGCTGTCACCGGTGCGGCCAAGTACGAGGTGTACCGCGCCCGCAGCAAGGACGGCGATTACATCAAGTATTCTACTGTCACCGGCACCAGCTACACCAACACCAGCTACATCGAAAACGGCAATACCTATTATTACAAGGTCCGCGCCCTGGGCTCCGACGGCACGGCAGGCCCGGACAGCACCCCCGTCTCCGTGACCTACAAGGCTCCCTTTGGCGCGCCGCTGGTCACCGGCAGCAAGGACAGTCAGGGCCGCCCCGCCCTGAAGTGGGACAAGGTTACGGACGCCGCCAAATATGAGGTGTACCGCGCCCGCAGCAAGGACGGCACATACAGCCTGATGTCCACCCAGTCCGCCACCGGCTATACCAATACCTCCTACCTCGCCAACGGCACCACCTACTACTACAAGGTCCGCGCCCTGAAGGCGAACGGCACCGCCTCGGCATACAGCTCCGTGGTGACCATCACCTACGGCACCGTGCCCACCCCCGCTGCCCCTGCGATGCGCTCGGCCAAGGCTGACTCCGCCGGCATCACCGTGAGCTGGGACACGGCGGCCAACGCCGTGACCTACAACGTCTACCGCACGGCGGACGCCGGCAGCAGCTGGACGCAGGTGGCCTCCTCCGTCAAGGGCAGCAGCTACAAGGACACCACGGTGCAGAAGGGCGTGAAATACGGCTATAAGGTGCGTGGCGTGGCCGCCGACGGCAAGACGCTGGGGCCCATGTCCTCCACCGGCGTCACCGCCAAGGTGACGGCGGCCTCCACCACGCCGGACTACGTGAAGCTGACCAGCGCCAGGCGCGTTACCGGCGGCATCCAGCTGACGTGGGAGAGCGCGGCCGACGCCAAGACCTACAACGTCTACCGCAAGGTGGACGGCGCGTCCGGCTGGACGCTGCTGGCATCCTCCGTCAGCGGCACCACCTATAAGGACACCAGCGGCAAGTCCGGTACCACCTACGCCTATACCGTCCGCGGCGTGGCCGCCGACGGCAAGACCCTCAGCCGTACCTACAACACCGACGGTCTCCGCGCCACTATGCCCTGATACCGCATCCCCACAAAAAGGTCCCCCATGCATCCGCATGGGGGACCTTTTTTGCCCGCATTGCCGTCAAAAGGGGATAGAGGCGGCGGGCACACCGGCCTGCTCCGCGAACAGCCGTCCCGTGGGCGGCAGGATGCTGAACAGGAGATACGCCACCGCCAGCAGGATCACCGCGCCGTACCACGGCAGGGCGTCGCCGCCCAGCCGTCCCAGCGCCAGCGCGTGGACGCCCAGCGCCATGGCCGCCGCCAGCAGCGCCGCTGCGGCAGGGGCCGCCCCTGCGGCGGCAAGGGCCAGCCCCAGCCCCGCACCCAGCAGGATGGCGGCGCACAGCCCCGCGCCGCCGCTGCCCTCCAGCCGCCGCAGCACCGCCGCCGCAGGCAGCATGGCCCAGAACACCAGCTTCCCCGTCTCCCAGGGACTGGCGTTGGCGGGGCCCAGCGCCTCCGTCAGCGGGTTGGGGAACCGCAGGCGCAGGCAATACAGCAGCACCCCGCACACGGCGGCGGTGCCCAAAGCCAGAAGATGGCGCACACCGCGCATCCGCCTCACCTCCTATGACGTAAGACTATGCGCCGCAGCGGCGGAATATTTCCCCTGCACATTGACAGCGAACGGCGAAAAAGATATACTGAACAGAGACTATCTCTTAGACAAGGAGAACGTTATGGCAAAGAAAACAGGTCGTAAAGACCAGATATCTGCGGCCTCACTGCATCAGGAGCTGCGGCGTCCGTGGCTGGTGCCGGTGCTGGCTGTTTTTTACTTTCTCATCACCTGTCTGATGAAGCATGGAGCCAACAAGGGCATCACCCTGCTGCTGCTGGCTGCGGCGGTGGTGTGCGTCGTGGTGAAAACGGCGCAGCTGGGCCGCCGCATGAGCTGGCCCGCGCTGCTGTTGGGACTCTATATCTGTATGGACGGCATCTCCACGCTGTACGCCCCCTCCGGCAAGTTCGCCCTGTACGAATTTCTGAAGGTGGCGGGGGCGGCGTGTCTGGCCCTGCTGCTGACGGCGCTGGAGCCGGAGCGGCCGGGCCGCACGGGACGCTGCGACGCTGATCTGTCCGGGATGTTTCAAGCCGCCACGGTGCTGGAAACGGCGGGAGCGCTGGTGTCCCTGGTCAGCATCGACACCGTGTCCACCCAGCTTCTCTACAAGCTGATGGTGGCCTTCACCGCCCAGTTCGGCGCGTCCATGCAGCTGAACACCCTGCTGCAGGAGCAGCGTCTCAAGACCATTTTTGAAAACCCCAACGTGTTCGCCGGCGCCGCCGGCGCGGCCATCCTGCTGTCGCTGGGTCTGGCCGCCGGTGCGGAGGACCGGAAGGAGCGCTGCCTGCACCTTTCCTGCCTGCTGCTGAACAGCACGGCGTTTCTGCTGGCGGTGAGCCGCGGCGCCATGGCGGCCATCGCGGCGGCGTTCCTGCTGTACCTGCTGATGGAGCGGGGCCAGCGCCGCGCCGTGTCCTTCATCCTGATGGTGGAGACGCTGGTGCTGGCGGCTGCGGCCTCACTGGCCGTGCTGCCTGCCTACGCTGCGGCGGGGGAGAAGGTACAGGTCCTGCCCCTGCTGGCCGTTGTGGCCGCAGCGGCGGCCCTGTGCGCACTGGACATCTTCGCGGGGCGTCCGCTGGCCCAGCGCATGGCCCGGCGGATGAAGACCGTGAACATCGTGCTGCTGGCGGCGCTGGCTCTGGTGGCCGCCGTCGTGGTACTGGCGGTGAACTGGACCGGCCCCATCGACATGGCCGCCGGCGACAGCATCACCCGCGGCGCGTACCTGAGCGAGGGCACCTACACCCTGCACGTGGAGGCCGACGGCCCCGTGAACGTACAGGTCCAGACCCAAACCTGGGAGGACGCCGTTATGAACCGCAAGCAGACGGCCTATTCCGGCGCGGCGGACGGCGCGTCCTTCAACGCACCGGCGGATAACCGCTCCGTTACCTTCATCGTCACTGCCGACGCCTCGGTGCATATCGATGCCATCCGCTACGACGGCGCGGCGTCCGGCCAGCTGAGGCTGAACTACACGCTGCTGCCGGAGGCCATCGCGGGCCGTATCCAGACCCTGCGTTCCGAGGGCAACGTGGTGCAGCGCACCGTGTATATCCAGGACGCCATGAAGCTGTTCTCCCGCAGCCCCGTTGTGGGGCTGGGCATGGGCGCCTTTGAAAACGGCATCTACAACGTCCAGAGCTATCACTACGAGACCAAGTACGTCCACAACCACTATGTCCAGAGCATGGTGGACACCGGCATCATTGGCCTGCTCCTGTGGGTGGGCACGCTGGCGGCCAGCGCCATCGCCGTTTTCCGCCTGTGGCGGAAGGAGCGGGAGCAGCAGGCTTACGCCATGTCCGCCGCGCTGGGCGCCCTGCTGCTGTTCCTGATGATCCACGCCGCCGTGGAGGTGATCTTCTCCAGCGGCTACTTCCTGCCCTTCGGCTATGGCGCGCTGGCCGTTGTTAACCTGTGCTGCGGCGATCTGCTGCCCCTGACCTTCGCTAAGGAGAGCGCCCGCCGCTGGATGGCGCGGGTGGAGGGCCTGGGCCTGGCCGTGTTCGCGGTGCTGCTGTGCATGAACCTCTGGGCCGCCAGCCTCGTCCAGCAGGGCAGCTACGATGCGGCCCAGGAGGCCGCGGATCTGGACCCCTACGAGTGGGCGGATCACAAGCTGTCCTACGTATACAGCGCCTCGGCGGAGAGCGATCTGCCTGCCGGTATGCAGGAGACGCTGGAGCGCTATATGGCGGATCTGGAGAAGCTGAACTCCAACTCCGTGCCCAAGTATCTGGCGGAGGCGGATTTCCGTCTGGGCCGCACGGAGCAGGGCTTCGCCATGCTGGACAAATACGTGGACTACACCCCCTCCGACCCCGACACCTGGGACGCCAGCTTCCGGCTGGTGATGCAGTATAACGACAACAGCGCCGCCTTTCTGGCGGGCGCATCCCAGCTGCGGGACAAGCTGACGGAGTGGAACGCCCAGAACCTGGGCGCCATCACCCTGAAGGACGACGTGGCGGCCTACCTCAGCGAGATGCTTGGCTGAGCCGCCCCGCTCCGGTGAAAGGAGGACGCCTATGCCGTCCGTGCTGTACACAGCCTCCACATTTTCCCATATTCTCAACTTCCACCTGCCCTACCTGCGCCGCTTCCGCGAGCTGGGCTGGCAGGTGGAGGTGGCCTGCGGCGGCCCCGTCCGCGACATCCCCTTTGCCGACGGAGCGGTGTCGCTGCCGCTGGAGAAGAAGATGTCCTCACCCGCCAATTTTCAGGCGGCGTCCCAGCTGCGGGCCATGGTGATCCGGCAGCAGTACGACCTCATCATCACCCATACGTCACTGGCGGCGTTCTTCACCCGCTGGGCCCTTCGAGGTATGAAGCACCGCCCGAAGCTCATCAACGTGGTCCACGGCTACCTCTTCGACGATGAGACCTCGGGGCTGAAGCGGGGCCTCCTGACCAGGGCGGAGACCATGACCGCGCCCCAGACGGACCTGCTCCTGACCATGAACGCCTGGGATACCCGCTGGGCCATGGCCCACCGTGCCGCGCCCCGTGTGGAGGAGATCCCCGGCATGGGTGTAGACCTCACCCGCTTCCGCACCGCGCCGGACGCACGGCGCACCATGCGGGACAGGCTGGGCCTGTCGGAGGGCGATGTGGCCCTGCTGTACGCGGCGGAATTCTCCGGCCGCAAGAGCCAGCATACCCTGCTGGAGGCCCTGCCCGGCCTGCCGAAAAACGTGAAGCTCCTGCTGCCCGGCAGCGGCGCCCTGCTGGATGACTGCCGCGCTCAGGCGGCAGCGCTGGGCGTCGCGGACCGCACGGTATTTCCCGGGCAAGTCCACGACATGCCCCGGTGGCTGGCGGCGGCGGATATCGCCGTATCCTCCAGCCGGTCGGAGGGACTGCCCTTCAATATCATGGAGGCCATGGCCTGCGGCCTGCCCGCGGTGGCCAGCGCCGTCAAGGGCCACACCGACCTGATCGGGCCGGAAAACGGCCTGCTGTACCCCTACGGCGACGCCAAAGCCTTTGCCGCCGCCGTGGAGCGTCTGGTGTCCGACGCCACCCTGCGGGCGGAGCTGGGACAGGCCGGACGGGAGAAGATGCAGCGCTACGCGCTGGACGCGGTGCTGCCGCAGGTGATGGACCGCTATCTGTCTGTCATGGAGGGAAAAACGCGATGATGCGGGAAAATCAACGTCTGCTCAACCAGCTGCACGTCTTTACCGATGGACTGGCCGTATTTCTGGCCATGCTTGTGTCCTACTGGCTGCGCTTCAGCCTGTTCCGCGGCGTGAGGGGCATGCCCCTGAACTACTATATCTGGTTGGGCGTGGTGGCGGCGGCCCTGACGCTGGCGGTGTTCGCTGTGGCAGGGCTGTACGAGTCGTTTCGTACCGTGCGTTTCCATGTGGAGGCCAGCCGCGTAGCGGCGCTGGAGCTGCTGGTGTCGCTGATCGTCATGGCTGCCATCTACGTGCTGCGCCTCGGCGAGACCTCCCGTTGGACGGTAGTGTTCTTCTACGCCGTCAGTACCCTGCTGCTCACCGGCAAACGCGCCGCCATGCGCCTGCTGCTGCGGCGCTGCCGCGCCATGGGCTACAACCAGAAGCGGGTGCTGCTGGTGGGTCACGGCGAGGGCGCGGAGGCGTACCTGACCCGCGTCGCCATGGATAAGAACCTGGGCTTTCGGGTCATCGGCTACGTGGCCGAGCGCGGCTGCTGGGATGCCCTGCCCTATTGCGGCAGCTACGAGGAGCTGGACGCCATCTTCGCCAGCGAGAAGCCGGACGAGGTGGTGGTGGCCCTGCCCACCGAGGAGGGCCGCTGGATGGGCCGCATCATCAACGCCTGCGAAAAGGACGGTACCAAGCTGTCCGTGGTGCCGTCCTACGTGCGCTACATGCCCGCAAACCCCCAGTTCGACAGCGTCAACGGCCTGCCGCTCATCAACCTGCGCCGTATTCCGCTGGACAATCTGGGCAACGCCTTCCTCAAGCGGGCGGCGGATATCATCTGCTCTCTGGTACTCATCATTCTGACCTCGCCGCTGATGCTGATCGCCGCCATCGGCGTGAAGCTGTCCTCCCCCGGCCCCATCATTTTCAGGCAGGAGCGTGTGGGCAAGGACAAAAAGAACTTTTACATGTACAAATTCCGCTCCATGCGGGTGAACAGCAGCGAAAACACCGGCTGGAGCAAAAACGTGGACGACCGCAAGACCTGGTTCGGCTCCCTGATCCGCAAGTGCTCTGTGGATGAGCTGCCCCAGTTCTTCAACGTCCTCAAGGGCGACATGAGCCTCATCGGCCCCCGGCCGGAGCTACCCTTCTTCGTGGAGCAGTTCAAGGAGGAGATCCCCCGCTATATGGTAAAGCATCAGGTGCGGCCCGGCATCACCGGCTGGGCGCAGGTCAACGGCCTGCGGGGCGACACATCCATCAAAAAGCGCATCGAGTACGACCTGTACTATATCGAAAACTGGACGCCGGCCTTTGACCTGCGTATCCTCATCATGACGGCCTTCTGCATGTTCAACAAGGAGAAGGTCAACAAACGCGGCAAATAAAAAAGAGAGGGCGCAGCCCTCTCTTTTTATTCCTCTTTGGCCTGTTCCGCCGCCAGTACATCCTCCGTGTCCGCGCCGCACAGACGGATGAGCTTCTCCGCCAGAATTTTGGAAAAGCCCGCGATCAGGGCACTCTCAATGACCAGCAGCTCCACGGCGTTGTCGCTGCTCTGCTCCGTGCTGCGGACACCCTCTGCGGCGGACTGCACCTGCTGGTTGAAAAACAGCGCCAGCCGCCGGAACTTCTCCGAGTAGTCCTCATAGACAGACAGCACCTCATCCTCGCTGCTGTCCATCGGCGGGATGACCTTCTGCACGTCGCTGATGCTGAGACTCTGCTTCATGGTCAGGATCATCACCAGATAGGCGATGTGTACCCGATGATACTTCCGCTTCACCGGCGCGGGCATGATCTTCAGCCGCACGTAGTTGTTGATGGTGGCGGAGGTGACGATATGCTCCTTGGCCCCCGCCGGCGTGGGGATGAAGCTGAGATACTGCTCCAGCAGCACGATGACCTGATCCATATACAGGCCGAAATCGGGGATGGAGCCCCACTCCGGCAGATGGTAATCGGTGATGAACTTGTCCCAGCGCAGCAGCTTATGGGCCACAAGACTTCTGTCGTATTGCATAAAGACGCCTCCTTGTCAATGAACGTAATACACTATATCATAAGATGCCGCAGCTGACAAGAAAAATGTGGATCCGATACCTTGACGCAGGGAATCTAATATGCTATATTATGTAAAAAGACGCCAAGGAGGGCAGATCATGGAGCGTGCCTATATTTATGGAGATTCGCTGCTGAAGGCCACGGTGCCGGACGCCGCCATGCGCTATCATTTTCATCTTTCGGAGGTCATGGCCCAGTACCCCACGGAGCGGCTGGAGGTGGTGAACCGCGCCAAGATGGGCTCCACCATCAGCAAGGGGCTCTCGCTGGTGGAGCACGACGTGGCCCGTGGTATGGATGCCCGCTGGGCGCTGGTGGCCTACGGCGGCAACGACAGTGATTTTGACTGGGCCAGCATCGCCGCCGACCCAGAGGGGGACCACAGGCCCCGCACGGAGCTGCCGGAATTTCTGTCCAAATTGAAGCAGACGGTAACAGAATTGGCCCGCGTGGGGGTGCAGCCGGTGCTGATGACACTTCCGCCTATTGACGGCGCTCGTTATTTGGACTATATTTGTAGGGGCGGCCTCAGCCGAGCCAGCATCATGCGCTGGCTGGGCGATGTGGGCTGCATCTACCGGTATCAGGAGCTGTATTCCGACACGGTGGCCTCCTTCGCCATGCGCGAGGGCCTGCCGCTGATCGACGTGCGCCGCCGTTTCCTGCCGCAGCGGGATCTGTCGGAGCTCATTTCGGCGGATGGCATCCACCTGACCATGCCGGGATACCGGCAGCTGTTTGACACGCTGGCCCAGTGGGTCGTGCCGCAGCTGGCATAGTATGCGAAAGCAAAAAGGAGAACACTGTTATGGTACGTATTATGACCGACAACGCGGCAAACCTGCCCAAGCACCTGCTGGAGCAGTACGGCATCGGTGAGCTTTGCCTGACCTACACCATAGACGGTCAGCCGGCGGATATCAGCGCGGAGTTCGATGGCCGCAGCTTTTACGAGGCCATGCGGCACGGCGCCGTGGTGCAGACCTCCATGGTTACACCGGACGCCGCCCGGCGGGAAATGGAGCCGCATCTGAAAAACGGCGACGATGTGCTGTATATCGGACTCTCCAGCGGCGTCAGCGGTACCTGCTGGGGCGTGGGGCTGGTGGCCAAGGAGCTGGCCGAGGAGTATCCGGACCGGAAGATCCGCGTGCTGAACAGCCGGGGCGCGTCCCTGGGCGAAGGTCTCATCGTGCTGGCGGCTGCCAAGCTGGCGGCGGAGGGCCGCGTCATCGAGGAGATCGAGGTCCGCTGTGAGGAACTGTGCGGCAAGATGCGCCAGCACTTTATGGTGGACGAGCTGAAGTTCCTGCGCAAGGGCGGCCGCATCTCCGGCGGTGCGGCGCTGGCCGGTACGCTGCTGCAGATCAAACCCATCCTCGAGGGCGACGAGGAGGGCAAGATCGTGATGCTCTCCAAGGTCCGCGGCAAGAAGGCCGGCATCGAGGAGCTGGTGAAGCTGTACGACCAGATGGTGGAGGACCGCAGCGCCCCCGTGGGCATCTCCCACGCCGGTTCTCCGGCGGACGCGCTGGTGGTGGCCACCAAGCTGCGGCAGGTGGGCTGCACCGGAGAGATCCTCACCGTGTGTCATGAACCTGTCACCGGCGCACATGTGGGCCCGGGTATGCTGGCCGTTTACTTCTACAGCGAGATCTGGAGATAACCGTTTCAGCAAAAAAACGCAGAAAAGAGACTGGGAAAGTTCCCAGTCTCTTTTTTTCTTCATCATGCAGTTCTTTTTTACGAAAATCGGGGGTCAAAAGGGGCGCGCCGCTGTTACCTGACCAGGGTCTCCACCCAGGCGGAGTATTTGACGAGGTTGGCGTCCCGCTCCGCTGCGTCCTTGCCGCGGGTGAGGATGTAGATCTTGATCTTGGGCTCTGTGCCGGAGGGGCGCACCAGAATGGTGGTGCCATCGGCCAGCTCGTAGCGCAGCACGTTGCTTCCCTGAAGCTCCATGGGGCTGGAAACCCCTGTGGCGCAATCGGTTGCGGTTCCGTCGGCATAGTCCTTACGGACGGTGACGGCCACCCCGGCGATGTCAGCGGGAGGCGTCTGGCGCAGATGCTTCATCAGTGCGGCCATCTTCTCCAGCCCGTCCACACCGGGCATCACCAGATTGTGGGTCTTTTCACCGTACCAGCCGTACTTGACGTACAGGGCCTGCAGCGCGTCGTAGAGGGTCATGCCCTGGGCGGCGTACCAGCCCGCCATCTCGGTGATGATGAGAGACGCGGTGACGGCGTCCTTATCGCGGACGTAGTCGCCCATCATATAGCCGTAGCTCTCCTCGTAGGACAGAATGACCTCACCCTGACCGGAGGACTCCAGCTCCGCCTTTTTCTCGGCCATAAACTTAAAGCCGGTGAAGGTGTCGCAGCAGGTAACGCCATTGGCCTCGGCCACGGTACGGGCCATGTTGGTGGTGACGATAGACTTCAGAAACACCGGCTTTTCCGGCATTTTCCCGGCGCGGCGCAGCGCACCGATCAGATAATCCAGCAGCAGCACGCCGGTCTGGTTGCCGGTGACCGCCACGAACTTTCCCGCATGGTCGCGGACCATAATGCCCACGCGGTCACTGTCGGGATCGGTGCCCAGAATGAAGTCGGCGCCGACCTTGTCCGCCAGTTCGATGGCCAGATAAAAGCCCTCGGGATTCTCGGGATTGGGGGAGGCCACGGTGGGGAAGTTGCCGTCCAGCACCATCTGCTGCTCCACGCAGTACAGGTGCTTGACGCCCAGACCCCGCAGGGCTTCCGGCACCAGCTTCCAGCCGCAGCCGTGGAACGGGGTGTAGACCACCTTGAAGGTGTCGGCTACCTTGGACATGGACTCGCGGTCGTTGACCATGGCCATGACCTCTTTCATAAAGGCGCGGTCCGTCTCCTCGCCCATGATCTCGATGAGACCGGCCTGCACCGCCTCCTCGAAGTCCATGCGCTTCACGCCGGTGAAGATGTCGATCTTTTCCAGCTGGGCGGCGATGGCGTCGGCGTGCTGGGGCGGCAGCTGGGCGCCGTCGGACCAGTAGACCTTATAACCGTTGTACTCCTTGGGGTTGTGGCTGGCGGTGACGTTGATGCCCGCCTGACAGCCGTAGTAGCGGACGGCGAAGCTCAGCTCCGGTGTGGGCCGCAGGGACTCGAAAATGCGGACGTGGATGCCGTTGCCGGCACAGACCTCGGCGGCGGCGTGGGAGAACAGCATATTGTTGTTGCGGCAGTCCATGCAGATGGCCACGCCCTTCTTTTTGGCGTCCTCACCCTCGGCGGCGATGACGTTGGCGAAGCCCTGGGTGGCCCAGCGGATGACGTGGATGTTCATCTGGTGCAGGCCCACCTTCATGGTGCCCCGCAGACCGGCGGTGCCGAACTCCAACGGACCGTAGAAGCGGTTTTCGATCTCCTTTTCGTCGCCGGCGATGCTCTCCAGCTCCGCACGCTCGGCGGGGGAGAGGGCGTCGCTGCGGAGCCAGCGCTCGTATTCCTGTTTGTAGTTCATATCGGTACTCCTTTCCGGATTTTTATGCACTTACTCGTCACTTTCCACGGGGGTGGCATTCAGAATGTCCCGGGCCTCCTCCAGACGGGAGGCGGGGACATACAGGCTGACGCCGAAGCCGGAGAAGCCGTTGATGACCTTACCGGCGCCGCCCTCGCGGTCGTAGTATTTGAAGCAGGGGACGCCGTAGGCCGACAGCAGGGAGATGACGGTGTCGGCGTCGGCGGGGGAGTCAAAGGTCTGCCTCAGCAGCGTAGCCTTTTCGTCGCGGCCGGACTCGTCCTTGGGCCACGCGGGCACATCGGGACGGCCGGTAAAGCTCCAGTTTTCCATGGGTGAGACCTCCTATTTGTGGTATTTTGCGCCGCCGGCGATCTGGTAGGCACGGTAGATCTGCTCCAGCAGCATGATGCGGGCCATGTGATGGGGGAACGTCATGGGCGACATGCTCAGCCGCCAGTCGGCCTGCTGCTTCAGGCTCTCGTCCAGTCCCACGCTGCCGCCGATGAGAAAGGTGATCTGGGTCTTGCCCTGCACCCCCAGCTCCGTCAGGCGGCGGCTCAGCTCCTCACTGGAGCAGGGCTTGCCCTCGATGCACAGGGCCACCAGCGCGCCGCCCTTGGGCAGCTTTTCGCGGATGGCGGCGGCCTCCGTCTGCAAAGCGCGGCGGATCTCGGCGGGGGAGGGCTCGTCGGGCAGACGGCTCTCCGGCAGCTCAATGACCTCCAGACGGCACAGCCGCTGGAGACGCTTGGCGTACTCGGCGGCGGCCTCCAGATAGAACTTTTCCTTCAGCTTGCCGACGCAGAGGACGGTCACTTTCTGCACAGTGCCACCTCCGCTCCGTAGCAGGCGCTCAGCTCGCCGCGAGGGGCCACCTCCACGGTCACATCCAGACCGGACAGGGCCGTTTCCATGACGGCCAGCGCCCGCTGGGGCGTGTTGTTCTCGCGGCTCAGATGGGCCAGGACGATGCAGCGGGTGCCGCACTCCGCCATGCGGCGGGCAAAGGCGGCGGCGTCCTCGTTGGACAGGTGGCCGCGTTGGCCCAAAATGCGCTGTTTCAGGGAAAAGGGGTAGGGGCCGGAGCGAAGCCACTCCACATCGTGGTTGCTCTCCAGCACCAGCAGATCCACACCGGTGAGGGCGGCGGCTGCCGGTTCCGGCACGAAGCCGGTGTCGGTGAGGATGCCCACGGCGTCGCCGCCGCAGTCCACGCGGTAGTCCACGCTTTCCCCTGCGTCGTGGCTGGTGGCGAATACCGTCACCTGTGCGGGGCCCACGGAAAAGCTGCTGTCAGGGGATACGAGATGCAGGCAGCTGTCCAGCTGGGGCAGACGGGGACGGAGGTAGAAGGCCGTGCCGCCGGTGGCGTACAGCGGGATGGGGTGGTGCTTCAGGAGGGTGGCAAGGCCCGCCGTGTGGTCCGTGTGCTCATGGCTGATGAGAATGGCGGACAGGTCGTCCGGCGTCAGGCCCAGCAGGGCCAGAGACTGCTTGATGCGGCGGGCGGAGATGCCGGCATCCACCAGCAGGTGGGTGCCATCGGCGGAGACCAGCAGGCTGTTGCCCTCGGAGCCGCTGGCCAGTGTATGTAGGGTGATCAAAGCGGTATGTACCTTTCCGGAAAAATAACAGCGTCTGCCGCAGCAGGCCGCAAAGGCTGCGGCCTCTCGCAGCAAACGCTGTCCTGGCTCCTGTCAGCTGATGTGGGATTCGGCCTCGCTCTCCTCGGGCACGTCCACCATGGCGATGTCCGCGCCCACGGCACGGAGCTTGCCTACCAGATCCTCATAGCCGCGCTCGATATACTGGACACAGCTCAGCTCGGTGGTGCCCTTGGCGGCCAGACCGGCGATGACCAGCGCCGCGCCGGCCCGCAGGTCGCAGGCCTGAATGGGAGCGCCCACCAGCTGGTCAACGCCCTCGATGACAGCCACCTTGCCGTCCACCTGAATGTGGGCGCCCAGACGTTTCAGCTCGTCCACGTACTTGAAGCGGTTGGCGCCATAGACGCCCTCGGTGACAAGGCTGGTGCCCTGAGCCAGAGACAGCACGGCGGCGATCTGCGGCTGCATATCCGTGGGGAAGCCGGGGTAGGGCAGGGTCTTGACGTTGGCCTTCTGCAGCGGCTCACTGCGGCGGACCAGCAGCGTATCGTCATTTTCCTCCACGGCCACGCCCATCTCCATGAGCTTGGCGCTGATGCAGTCCATGTGCTTGGGGATGATGTTCTTCAGCAGCAGCTGGCCGCCGGCGGCGGCCACCGCGGCCATATAGGTGCCGGCCTCGATCTGGTCGGGAATGATGCAGTAGGTGCCGCCGGTGAGCTTCTTCACGCCGCGGATCTTGATGGAGTCGGTGCCCGCGCCCTTGATGTCCGCGCCCATGGAGTTCAGGAAGTTGGCCAGATCCACGATGTGCGGCTCCTTGGCGGCGTTTTCAATGGTGGTGGTACCCTCAGCCAGAGCGGCGGCCATCATGATGTTCATGGTGGCACCCACGGAGACAACATCCAGATACACCGGCGCGCCCACGAGACGGCCGTCTTTGGCGGCGGTGTGGATAAAGCCGCCTTCCACGGACACCTCGGCGCCCATGGTGGTGAAGCCCTTGATATGCTGGTCAATGGGGCGGACGCCGAAGTTGCAGCCGCCGGGCATGGCCACAGTGGCCTGACCGAAGCGGCCCAGCAAAGCGCCCAGCAGGTAATAGCTGGCGCGGATACGGCGGGCCAGATCATAGGACGGGCGGGTGCTGTGGATGGCGTGACAGTCGATCTCCACCGCGTGGCGGTTCAGGACGCGGATGCGGGCGCCCAGCTCCTCCAGAATGGAGAAAAACAGGGTCACGTCGCTGATCTGGGGGATGTTCTCAATGCGGCAGGTGCCGTCCACCAGCAGGGCGGCGGGAATAATGGCGACGGCGGCGTTCTTTGCGCCGCTGATGGTCACTTCGCCAAACAGCGGATGGCCGCCATGGATCATGTATTTGTTCAAGGCAGTTCCCTCTTTTCAGATGGTCAATAAGCTCTGCTCACAGTTTGTCCAGAGTACGGTAACTTCATACCGCACAGGGCGGCGGAAGATGTGGTATCAGCACAGGTAAAAAGTTGTTATGTAAGCAAACACTGATAGTATACCATAATTTTTGGGAAAAGCAATAAAAGCGGGAAAATTTATTGAAAAAGTACAAAAAGAACGGGGAGGATACAAAAAACCGCATGGAAGCGCCGCAATGCAGGCGCATGGCGGGAAAAAGGTTCCGGGGCGCGTTGCATGCCGGCGTGCGGCAAAGGGCTGCGGGGCGTGCAGAGGCGAAACCAACGATAGGAGGGAAGCGACATGATCCAATTTAAGGAATGGCGTCTCACGTGGGACGGCGCGCCGGTGGCCATGCAGTTCGACAGCGGCAGCGTCCCGCTGGAGATCCGGGGTGAGCTGCCGGAGGGGTATGACTGGGAGGTGCTGATGGAGGCGCCGGAGGGCGGGCTGAACATCCTGACGCTGGAGCAGGTCAGCGGCGGCGGACAGGTGCTGCTGCAGCGGGAGGACCTGCCCCAGAGTGGGGAGTACGCCATACAGCTGCGGGCCACGGCCAGGGCTGACGGCGCGGTGCAGCGGCACAGCACCGTGGTGCGGGTGTTCATCCCCCGGAGCCTGTCGGGGGACACGGCGTGGCCGGAGATCCCCGCCAAGTTTACGGAGCTGGAGCAGCGGCTGCAGCGGATGATGGACCATCCGCCCAAGGCGGGGGCGGAGGGCTACTGGCTGCTGTGGAACGAGGAGAGCGGCGGCTATCAGACCAGCCGGCTGCCGGTGGGGAGCGGCGGTCCCAAGGGCGACAAGGGCGACAAAGGCGACAAGGGCGATGTAGGCCCTGCGGGCCCGCAGGGAGAGCAGGGGCCTCAGGGCGTGCAGGGACTCCAGGGGCCGGCGGGGCCTGCCTACACGGCGGGAGAGGGCATCGCCATCAGCGGCAGCGCCATCTCCGCCAAGGCGAGGCCGTGGAACCGGAATCTGCTGGACAACTGGTATTTCGGTGCGCCGGTGAATCAGCGGGGCAAGACGGTGTACAGCGGTACAGGACTCACCGTGGACCGGTGGCAGGCGCGGTCAGCACAGTGCTACGCCACAGTGGGAAACGGAGTGCTGAAGCTGGAGGAGTCCGGCACCGGCACCCGCGTGTACTACCAGCAGAAGCTGGAGTGGCCGGTGACGGAGGTGGCAACGCTGTCTGTGCTGACGGGGCCGGTGATGGGCGCGTGCAGCGCCTACGTCATGACGGCGGCGGGGACGGACCCGGGCATCGGCATGACGCTGAAGGCCAATACGCTGAACGTACTGACGGTGAGCAGCAAGGACATCGGCGCGGTGGGCTTCGGCGTGCCGGACGACGGACGTATCGACCTGAGAGCAGTGAAGCTGGAGCTGGGCGGCGTATCCACGCTGGCCCATCAGGAGCCGGACGGCAGCTGGGCGGTGAACGAGATACCGGACTGGGCGGAGATGCTGTGGAAGTGCCAGCGGTACTTGCAGCTGTACACCACGGCGGCGGCGCGGCCCGGCAAGGCGGCGGACTGCCGCCCCGTCATGAGCGGGGAGCCGGTGCAGAGCACGCTGAGCATCGATGGCGTGACGTACTATGCCAACAGCATGGGCATATGAAGGGGTGAGGTGAAGTGGAACCATGGATGCAGCTGACGGCGGCGGTGCTGGGCTCGGCACTGGCGTCCTCCGGCCTGTGGGCACTGGTAGGCAGGCGGGCAGACAAGGACGATGCGGAGCGGAAGATGCTGGTGGGTCTGGCCCACGACCGCATCGTCCATCTGGGCATGGCCTATGTGGAGCGGGGGTACATTACCCAGGACGAATATGAGAACCTGCGGGTATACCTGTACGAGCCCTACGAAAAAATGGGGGGAAACGGCAGCGCCAGACGGGTAATGCTGGAAGTTGACAAGCTGCCGGTACATAAGATGTAACAGGCCGGAGGGCCGGAAAGGAAAGAAATATGAAACTGAGCGACAAGGTATATGATACCCTGAAATGGATCGTGACCATTGTGCTGCCGGCGCTGAGCGCCCTGTACTGGGGACTCAGCGGCATCTGGGGCTGGCTGTACGCCGAGCAGGTGGTGGGCACCGTGGCCGTGGTCACTACGTTTCTGGGCGCTCTGCTGGGGATCAGCACGGCACAGTATAAGCGGGAGTGCCAGAGCTGCGAGGACGAGAGCGTATGAAGATCATCGAAAAGACCTACCGCTGGAGCGGAACGCTGGCCAGGCGCGGCGTCACCAGGCGTATCATCCTGCACCATGCAGCGGCGGTGACGTGCAGTGCCGACCAGATCCACGCATGGCATCTGGCCAACGGTTGGTCCGGCATCGGCTACCATTTCTTCGTGCGGAAGGACGGCACGGTGTACCGCGGCAGACCGGAGGACACCGTGGGCGCTCACGCCGGAGGCAGCAATTCCGACAGCATCGGCGTGTGCTTCGAGGGCAGCTTCGACAAGGAGGAGATGCCGGCGGTGCAGCGCAGGGCCGGTACGGAGCTGGTGGCGTATCTCAAGAAGAAGTACGGCGTCACCACGGTGCAGCGGCACAGCGATGTCAACGCCACGGGGTGTCCGGGGACCCATTTCCCGTTTGACGCCATCGCCTACGGCAGGGAGGCGGAACCATCGGCTCCGTCAGTTCCGGCGGCAGCGGCGTCGGACAGGAAGAGCGGTGCGGCGTCTTTGCTGCCGGTGCTGCGCAGAGGCAGCGCCGGCGGCCACGTCAGGGCCGTACAGGCCCTGCTCAACGGCTACGGCTGCGACAGCGGTGCGGTGGACGGTATCTTTGGCGGCGGTACCGCTGGGGCGGTGAAACGGTTCCAGCGGGCTGCCGGTCTGGCGGCGGACGGCATCGTAGGCCGCGATACCTGGGGCAAGCTGCTGGGTGAGTAGCAAAAAAAGAGGTCCCGCGTCTACGGACGCGGGACCTCTTTTTTTGTCAGCGGTTCTTTTCGTACAGCACGGCAAGGCCGTAGAGCAGAAGATCCTCGTTGAGCAGGATCTCGTGGGTGCAGATGGGAACGATGCAGCGGGCCAGACCGCCGGTGGCCACCACTGTGGTCTTTTGGCCCAACTCGGCCTCCATGCGGTCGATCATGCCGTCCAGCAGCAGGGCGGCGCCCAGAATGCTGCCGCTTTTCATGCAGTCCACGGTGTTGGTGCCGATGGCGTGGGGCGGGGCATCCAGCGAGATGGCGGGCAGCAGCGACGTGTGGGACGCCAGCGCCGACAGGGACAGCTGTACGCCGGGGATGATGGCCCCGCCGCGGAACGCACCCTCGCCATCCAGTACGGTGACGGTGGTGGCGGTGCCCATGTCGATGAGGATCAGGGGCGGCTCATACACGTCCAGCGCGCCCACGGCGGCCACCAGCAGGTCGCTGGCCAGCGTGGCGGGGTCGTCCAGACGGACCGTCAGGTCGGAGCGGATGCCGGGACCTACCACCATGGGCTCCACACCGGTCAGCATTTTCACGGCTTCCGACAGGGAGCGGGTGACCTGGGGGACCACAGAGGAGATGATGGCGCCGTCAAAGGCGTCAGGCGCGATATGGCCGAACTCCAGCAGGCGGCTGATGGTGACGGCGTATTCCGCGCCGGTGGTGAGCCGGTTGGTGGCCATGCGGCACAGATAGCGGATGCGCCGGCCCTCCATGCAGCCCAGGACGATATGGGTGTTGCCAATATCCAGCGCGAGGATCATAGTGCTCTACCTCACTTTCCGTTCTGTACAGCGGTGCGGCGGGCAGCCAGCTTGCCGCTGCTGAACACCACAGCCTTGGCGATGACGGCGCCGGTGAAGAAGCACACGATGGCCTCCACCAGACCGTTGACACCCACAAAGGCGATGACGAACAGGAAGGCGTTGGCGCTGCCCATAGCCTGCACAAAGCCCTGAATGAAGTCGGTGTTGTAGAAGCACAGGCACAGGGTGGTCATGAAGAACAGCGTGTTGCACAGCGCACCGGACAGGCCGGCGGCGCCGAAGGACAACAGGCGGGTCTTATCCACCTTGCGCAGCGCCTGAAACACCAGACCGCAGATCCAGCCCGCCAGGATGCGGGTGGGTACGCAGACAAGGAAGGTGAGGAAAGGGTTGATGCCCATCAGCACCACGCCAAAGGCGCTCTTGCCAAAGCATTCCCAGAAGCTGATGAGGCCGAATACACCGCCCAGCAGGGCACCGGCGGCGGGACCCATGACGATGGCTCCCACAATGACCGGTACCAGCATGATGGTGATCTCCAGGCCCGCGGTCTTGATCATACCCAGACCCGTCAGCTCCAACAGCAGCATGATGGCGATCAGTACAGACAGCTGTACCAGATCGTGCACGGAAAGTTTCGTGCGCTTCGTTTCTTGATTCATTATGTTACCTCCTGCTGCCGCCTCCGTCCAGCAGAGTGCGGCGCGTGTCATAATGATACTATAATTTTTCACTTTTGCAAGTGAAAAAAAGTAACAATTTACCGTTTGCGCCCAAAGGCATTTCTTGACAGGGGAGATGGACCACGGTATCATGGGAATATCGAAGAAAGGGGGACATATGCGATGGCGATACTGCTGACCGGCGGGGCCGGTTACATCGGGTCGCACACGGCGGCGGCCTGCGCCGCTGCGGGGTACGACGTGGTGATCGCGGATGATTTCTCCAACAGCAGTCCGGACGTGCCGCGGCGGCTGGAGGAGATCACGGGACGGGAAATGGCGGTGTGCCGCGTGGACGCGGCGGATCGGGAGGCCATGCGGGCCGTGTTCGCGGCCCACAGTATTGACGCGGTCATCCATTTCGCGGGCTTCAAGGCGGTGGGGGAGTCGGTGCGCAAGCCGGTGAAGTACTACCGCAACAATCTGGACACCACGCTGACACTGCTGGAGGTCATGGCGGAGTTCGGGTGCAGGAGGCTGGTGTTCAGTTCCTCCGCCACGGTGTACGGCGGGGAGAACCCCTCGCCGCTGACGGAGGACATGCCGGTGGGGCAGTGTACCAATCCCTACGGAAGGACGAAGTATTTTATTGAGGAGATCCTGCGGGACGCGGCTGCGGCGGAGCCGGAGCTGTCGGTGGTGCTGCTGCGGTACTTCAACCCCATCGGCGCTCATGAGAGCGGGCGCATCGGGGAGCGGCCCAACGGCGTGCCCAACAACCTGATGCCCTATGTCACCCAGGTGGCGGCGGGGATACGGGAAAAGCTCAGCGTGTTCGGCAGCGACTATCCCACGCCGGACGGTACCTGCATCCGGGACTATGTCCACGTGATGGATCTGGCGGAAGGGCACGCGGCGGCGCTGGCCTACGCGCAGGAGCACACCGGTGCGGAGGTGTTCAATCTGGGCACCGGCCGCGGCACCAGCGTGCTGGAGCTCATCGACGCCTTCCAACAGGCCACCGGTGTGGCGGTACCTTACGTGATGGCGGGGCGGCGGGCCGGCGATGCGGCGGTGTGCTACGCCGGAACGGAGAAGGCGGCGCAGGTGCTGCACTGGCGGGCGCGGCGGTCGCTTGAGGATATGTGCCGCGACGCCTGGCGCTGGCAGCAGTGCGGGGGAGAATGAATACCAGCCAAAAAATACGGGATACGCAGGGCGTGTCCCGTATTTTCTGGCTGTTTTACCGCTGGGCGGGGAGGTCCGGAGCGGAGGAGGCCATCGAGGCGGTCACGGCCTATCGGGGCGAAGGTGGGCAAAGGCGCGAAGAACCGATCGAAATATGAAAGAAAGATGGAATTTGGACATCTCGGACTGGCAGACATCCGATTTGCCCCCGCTGCACAAATTTCATAAAAAGACACTTGTCTGCATACGGAGGATTCTACGCGTGCTTGTCCGTTGTGCCGAAAAATCGTTTGATGTACCAAATGTGTATATGATTCGGCGGAATATTTTGTAGAGTGATGGCGATTGACAAACTCTGAATTTGCGCTTACGACAAAACACAACACAAAGGCGTGTGACCGGGATAGTCCGGACACACGCCTTTTCTGTTTATTCAGACCAAAATCGAAACAAGGAGGGCATTCTGATGAAGATGAAAACGAAGAAAATTATCGCGCTGGTCATCGTGATCATGTTCCGCCCCAGAGGTATCATGGGCAGCAGGGAATTTGCTCTGTGCGATATTCCCCGGTGGCCCGCCAAGCTCCGGGCGTGGCGTACCGCCCGCTCCGAGGGCAGATCCGTACAGAAGGAGGCCAAGCGCCATGTCTGAAACAACAAAAAAGCCGGTGCTGGAGACCATGCATCTGGGCATTTCCTTCGGAGGGCTGCACGCTGTGCAGGATTTTAACCTCTCCATCTATTCCGGCGAGCTGGTGGGCCTGATCGGCGCCAACGGCGCGGGCAAGACCACCACGCTGCATGCCATCTCCGGGCTGCTGCGTTCCGCCTCCGGCTCCATCACGCTGGACGGCACGGACCTTCAGTCCGTACCCGCCAACTCCATTATCCGGATGGGACTGGCCCATGTGCCGGAGGGCCGCCATGTGTTTGCCCAGATGACGGTGGAGGAAAACCTGAAAATGGGCGCCTATACCATTTCGGACGCCCGACTTGCGGCGGAGAACATGGAGCGGGTCTACGGTCATTTTCCCCGACTGAAGGAGCGGCGTCGAAGCTGGCGGAGGACGACCGGGTCCGCAAGGCCTATCTGGGTGCGTGAGGAGGAGTATTTATGGAGCATTTTGTCATTACGGTTGCCCGAGAGACCGGCAGCGGCGGCCACGACATTACCCGCAAGCTGTCCCAACAGCTGAATATCCCTTATTATGACCGGGATCTGCTGCGCAAGGCATCGGAGGTCAGCGGTATCCACGAGCGCCTTTTCGGCGCGGCGGATGAGCGCATCGGCTGGAAGGAGATGCTTTCCGCCGCGGAAAAGGTCTATACCGGCGAGGAATGGCGGGACGCCGCGGGGTACGATCTGTCGCTGGACTCAGAGCGGCTGGGCGAGGATGGCTGCGTGGAGCTTATCCGGAAAATCCTGCCGCTGTTTACCTGAGCGGGGGGGGTCATACATTCCGGGCGGCATTTCGGCGGCTGCAATATCTATCCGGCCACAACGATCCGCTGGGCGTATGATTTGTGGAGCGCATAAACTGCTCCGTTCCCTTTGAATACATCAGGCAGAAGGCAGATGTCCGGCTCGCCAGAGCCGCTGTGGAGGCCTTCTGCGGTGGAAACCGGATCTGTTCCCTTTCCCGGCTGCACGGACGATTCAGTCAGTACAGCGCGATCCGGGCGCATATCCCGCCAGAACACCAGGAGTATGTCCAACAGAATGATATGCAGCAAAAAGCGCCGTCCCGGGATCACTCCCAAGACGGCGCTTTTCTGTTGTGGATCAGAGCGAACACTTTACGGCGAAGCTGCCGCTGAAGAAATAGGTGTTCGTCCGATACCTTTCTGGTGGAGCTGAGGGGAGTCGAACCCCTGTCCGAAAGCACTTTGACAGGACTTTCTCCGGGCGCAGTCAGGTTTCAGCATTCCCTCCCTGCAAAGACACCGGACAGACTTTGCAGTTCAGTAGAGTCATGATGCATGGGCGGGGCAACTCTTACCCGCCTCACGGACGCCACCTTAACGACGCCTTCCCCAGCCGGTGGCCTCTCTGGTTCAGACGGTCACTGCTTAAGCAGCGACGGCAACAGTGTTAGTGTTGTCAGTTAATTTTAAATTGCCCGTTTTATGGCGGTCAGGCGCCGCCGCCCGCTTATCCAGCCTCCACACCCCCGTCGAAACCGGTACAGCCCCGTATGGGACGGCGGGGAGGGGATGCTCCCCGCCGGTGCAAACGCTGTGAAAAAATTGATAAATGCTGTGAAATGCGAAAATTATCTGCGGAAGGGGTCCGCCAGCTTCTCCGGCTCCGGATACGTCTCGCCGTGGGTGTCCACGGTGACTTTGGCGATGATCTGGTCCTTTTTGGGCTTGTTGGTCATCATGTTGCGGGGCTGATTGGCGATGCGGTCCACCACGTCCATGCCGTCCATGACGCAGCCGAAGGCGGCGTACTGCCCATCCAGATGGGGGGCGTCCTTGTGCATGATGAAGAACTGGCTGCCGGCAGAGTCCATGGCCTGTGCGCGGGCCATGCTGAGGACGCCGCGGGTGTGGCGAAGGTCGTTGCTGACGCCGTTGGCGGCGAACTCACCCTTGATGCAGTAGCCGGGGCCGCCCATGCCGGTGCCGTCGGGGCAGCCGCCCTGGATCATGAAGCCGGGGATGACGCGGTGGAAGATCAGACCGTTGTAGAAGCCGGCGTTGGCCAGGGAGATGAAGTTATACACGCTCTGGGGTGCGATGTCGGGATACAGCTCGCAGGTGATGATGCCGCCGTCCTGCATCTCGATGGTGACGATAGGATTGGCCATAACAGTGTCCTCGTTTCTGCAAAATATAAGGTGGTATCAGCCGCGGTTCTTTTCCCGCACGGCACGGTCCATCTCCCGTTTGGCATCCCGCTTGGCCACGGCATCCCGCTTATCGTAGGTTTTCTTACCCTTACACAGGCCCAGCTCCACCTTCACGCGGGAGTTTTTGAAGTAGACGGACAGGGGGATCAGGGCGTAACCATCCTGCTTTTGCAGGGCGTGGAGCTTGCGGATCTCCCGCTTGTGCAGCAACAGGCGCTTGGGACGGTCGGGGTCGCGGTTGAAGATGTTGCCCTGCTCATAGGGAGAGATGTGGAGGCTGTAGGCATAGATCTCGCCGTCCTTGGCGACGCAGAAGGAATCCTTCAGGTTCAGCGTGCCGGCGCGGATGGATTTGACCTCCGTGCCGAACAGCTCGATGCCGGCCTCGTAGCGGTCCTCCACAAAATAGTCGTGGAACGCTTTGCGGTTCTGGGCGGCGATCTTGACGCCGGACTTTTCCATGGGAGGACCTCCTTTCCCTGTGGGCTGATTCATATAGTATAGCACATCCTGCGGCGGGACGCAAGAGGATCATGGGACTGGCTTTTTGCCGCGGGGTGTGGTATACTGCGGAAAAACGGCGAGAGGAGTGTACGGCATGGATCTGACGGAGAGGACCATTGACAGTCGGGAGGTGTTCCGCGGCCGCATCATTCGGGTGCGGCAGGACACGGTGCGCCTGCCCAACGGGAAGGAGAGCAGCCGCGAGGTGGTAGAGCACCCGGGCGGCGTGGGTATCCTGGCCATCGATGGGGAGGACCGCGTGGTGCTGGTGCGGCAGTACCGGTACGCCTTTGAGCGGGTGCTGACGGAGATCCCTGCGGGCAAGCGGGAGACCGGCGAGGAGCCGTTCCTCACGGCGCAGCGGGAGCTGAAGGAGGAGATCGGCGCCGAGGCCGGACGATGGACGGAGCTGGGGGCGCTCATCGCGTCGCCGGGGTGCTACGGAGAGACGCTGTATCTCTATATGGCGGAGGACCTGACGTTCGGGGAGACCCATCCGGATGAGGATGAGTTCCTGGAGGTGCTGCGGGTGCCGTTCGAGGAAGCGGTGCGGCAGTGCATGGACGGGACGCTGACGGACGCCAAGACCGTGGCGGCGGTACTGAAGGGCAGATTGCTGCGGGAGAGGGCTTGCGCTCCGGCGGCGGATGCGATACACTGAGAGGGACGGTCAGGGCCGTCAGGGAGGTAGAGAAGATGTCGATGAATACGAAGAAAAATGTGTCCATCGGGCTGCTGGCGCTGGCCATGCTGCTGTGGGCGCTGCGAAAGCTGAATGTGCTGTATGTGCCGGGACTGAGTATGATCCTGCTGGCGGCCAGCATGCTGCTGGTGGGCTCCATCATGTTCCAGCTCAAGGAGAAAAAGAAGGTGGGCGGCACGCTCATCTTCGCGTTCGGGCTGTTCTGTATCGTGGCAGCTGTGGTGGAGATCAGGAATTTCGTGGCATAAGCAGAAAGAAAAAAGAGACGGACGCTTTGAAGCGTCCGTCTCTTTTTTTGCCTCCGGCGGCCCCATTTCTTCCCGCAGCGGAGAGGACGATTCCGCGCTCGGGGGCACGGAACTCTCCTTTGCCTCCGGATTCCGTGCCGCTGGGCACAGGGCGGTTTCTCAAGTTTTTTCCTCCGGCGGCCCCATTTCTTTCAGCAGCGAAAGAAATGGGGGAAAGAACGCCGCCAAAAACCGATGGTTTTTGGATTTCCTTCAGGCCGATTTCGATGCGACAGGAAAAGGCACCTCAGGGAATCGGCCACGAGTCTACCCGCGCTGCCGCTGACGTGGTGGTCACAAGAGATTGGCGGGTCTACCGATTTGAGCGATTATCAAATCGCGCACTTGCCGCCGTTGGCGGCAAGTGCAGGTGCGGCCCCTTGGGCCGCCGATTTTTTATATTGGGAGAACATAGCGCCGCCGCGCGGGGCGTGGGAGCGGCAGCGGGGATAGAAGTACAGGCGATTCGTTGTGGGACCTTTTTGCGCCGTGATTGCAAGCGGACGAAAGGAATTCCAAAGACCATGGGTCTTTGGCGGCGTTTTTGCATCCTTTTGCCGC